>Ga0247727_10000141_pt1 | contig 159416 bp, 142 predicted proteins | sample WisWelCaveWW1625_FD_202498 | JGI IMG/M metagenome (GOLD analysis project Ga0247727, IMG submission 202498) | Biofilm microbial communities from Wishing Well Cave, Virginia, United States - WW16-25 | ecosystem: Environmental > Aquatic > Deep subsurface > Groundwater > Cave microbial mat... | reverse complement strand
ACGGCAACGAAGAAGGGGATGCCACCGCTACAGACATCGTTTCGTCTGTGAAGGTGACGTTCTAAGTCTTAGAGAAACAACGCATTAAACAAAACCCCCCTAGGGCCTAAAGTCCTAGGGGGTTTTTGATAGGAGAAAACGACATGCTAAAGACGGCGGTTTTAGGTTATCCAAGAATTGGCGAGAATCGAGAGCTAAAAAAGGCCACGGAGTCTTACTGGAAAGGGGAGATTTCAAGGGAGGCTTTGCTTGAAGCCGGGCGCGAGATACGAAAGAAAAACTGGCTTGCCCAAAAAAACGCGAGTATAGACCTTATCCCCTCGAATGATTTTAGTTTTTACGACCAAGTTTTGGACATGACCGCGCTTTTGGGCGCCGTGCCTTCGCGTTACGGCAAGGTCGATGGCATGATTGACCTAGATACCTATTTTTCCATGGCCAGGGGCGTTCAGGAAAGGCAGGGGATCGGAAGCGTTGCAGTCCCCGCGATGGAAATGACAAAGTGGTTTGACACGAACTACCATTATATTGTCCCGGAATTTCATAAAAACCAGATTTTTAAGGTTTCCTCCGACAAGCCTTTTGTCGAATTTAAAGAAGCACGATCGCTTGGTATCAAAACCAGGCCCGTTCTGATCGGGCCCGTGACTTACCTTAAACTTGGGAAAACCAAGGACAGGAATTTTTCGCCGATCGAGCTTTTAGGCTCTATCTTGAAGGTCTATGTTTCTATTTTGAAGGAATTTAAATCCATCGGCGTAGAATCCGTGCAGATCGACGAGCCCGTTCTCTCCCTTGATCTGGACGCTAAAACAAAAGCCGCGTTTAAAAAAGCTTATTCTTATTTCGCGAAAGAAGTGCCTGAAATCTCTCTTATTTTGACGAATTATTTTGGGCCGCTGGCGGATAATTTAAGGCTTGCCGCAAGTCTGCCCGTCCGGGGACTTCACGTGGATCTTGTAAGGGCGCCCGAGGAACTGAACAAAGCGGCGAACGCGTTGCCAAAAGACAAGATCTTGTCTCTGGGCGTCGTGGACGGACGGAATATCTGGAAAAGCGATCTAAACAGCATCATCGCTTTGGTTAAGCCGGTGATCAAGAAAAGAGGCCTCGAGAATTGTTTTATTGCCTCCAGCGCTTCGCTTATCCATTCTCCGATGGACCTGGGCCTTGAAACGGGCCTTGACGCAGAGCTCAAAAACTGGCTTTCTTTCGCAAGGCAGAAACTGGATGAAATAAGAATCATCCGAGAGGCGCTGTCGGGCCGGGAGCGCGCAGTGATGGCGGATCTGTCCCGCAACAAAAAAGATATCGGAAGTCGGCGCGCCAGCAGGAGAATCCATAGGAAACCCGTCCAGAATCGCCTGCACCAGATTAAGCACAAAGATTATTCGCGCCGCAGCTCATTTAAAATAAGGCAGCCAATTCAGAGGGAGAAACTGAATCTGCCGCTTTTCCCGACGACGACGATCGGATCTTTCCCGCAGACGGCCGATGTCCGACAGGCAAGGGCTAATTTTAAAAAAGGTTCTTTAACCGAGGCCCGATACAATGAGTTTTTAAAAGACAAGACCCGCGACGCCGTAAAGCGCCAGACAGAGATCGGGCTGGATGTGCTGGTTCACGGTGAATTTGAACGTAATGACATGGTCGAGTATTTTGGCGAACAGCTCGAAGGATTTGCGTTCACAAAAAACGGCTGGGTCCAGTCATACGGCTCAAGGTACGTGAAGCCTCCGTTTATTTACGGAGACGTCTCAAGACCGAGGCCGATGACGGTAGAGTGGGCAAAGTACGCGCAGTCGCTTACCCAAAAACCCATGAAGGGCATGTTGACCGGACCGATCACTATTTTGCAGTGGTCTTTTGTAAGGGATGACCAGCCGAGGAGCCAGACAGCCAAACAGATCGCGCTTGCGATCCGCGATGAAGTGGCTGATCTTGAGAGGGCCGGCATCCGTATTGTCCAGATCGATGAGCCGGCGATTCGCGAAGGCTTGCCGCTTCGGAAGCGCGAATGGGCGAAATACCTCGAATGGGCGGTGCAGGCGTTTAAGCTTTCTTCCAGCGGCGTCAAAGACCAGACGCAAATACATACCCACATGTGCTACAGTGAATTTAACGATATCATTAAATCCATCGCGGCAATGGATGCCGATGTCATCTCGATCGAGACTTCAAGATCTCAGATGGAGCTTCTGGACGTGTTTGTAAAATTCCGTTATCCAAACGAGATCGGCCCGGGCGTTTACGACATTCATTCGCCCCGTGTGCCGGCCGAGGCGGAAATGGTCGGATTGCTTCGCAAGGCGGCCGGAGTTTTGCCTTCGCGCAATCTCTGGGTGAACCCCGATTGCGGCTTAAAGACGAGAGGCTGGGAGGAGACAACACTTGCTTTAAACGCGATGGTAAGCGCGGCGAAAGTCCTTCGCCATGAAATGCAAGCGGCGTCTTCCGGAAAACCCCTATCCAAAAACAGGGAGAAGCTACTGGTCTAATTTTGTGAAAATTGACGAGCGTTTTAAAAAAGGTCTCGAGCTTTTTAATCACCAGGAATTTTTTGAGTGCCATGAAGTCATCGAAGCGCTCTGGCTCGAGACGGACCCCAAAGACAAATACCGCGACCTCTACAAAGGCGTGATCCAGGCCGCCGCCGCGCTTTATCAGTTTAAACGTGGCGTTTTAAGCGGCGCGCTCGGGCTTTTCGGTTCCTCCACCGTTTATTTGGAAAAATACAAACCTTCGGCGCTCGGCCTTGATGTCCAAAAACTTATCCGGGAAATGAACGGCTATTTTGCCGTTTTAAACGACTGGGACGGTAAAAAAGAGATCCCATGGCAGCCCAAGCTTCTTCCTGTGCTTAATTATCATTTGGATTGAAGGATACACAATGCTGGAAGACGATTTAAAACGACATGGAATAAAGGACGAGAAAGTGTTTCAAGCGATGCGAAAAGTAGAGCGCCATCTTTTTGTGGAGCCTAATCTCGAGCCTTTTGCTTATGAGGATGCGCCGCTTCCGATAGGCTATGAGCAGACAATATCCCAGCCTTATATCGTGGCTTTTATGACCCAAGCCGCGGAAATTAAAGAGTGGGAAAGGGTCCTTGAGATCGGGACCGGCTCCGGCTATCAGGCCGCGATTTTGGCAGAGCTTGCGAAAGAGGTTTACACGGTTGAAATTATCAGGGAGCTCGCCGAAAGCGCCAAACAAAGACTAAAGAGTCTTGGCTATGCGAATGTTCACGTAAAGTGCGGCGACGGTCACGAAGGCTGGCCGGAGCATGCGCCGTACGATGCGATCATTGTGACGGCCGCGCCTGAAAAAACACCGCGGGAATTACTGCATCAGCTGGCTATGGGAGGACGGATGGTGGTGCCCGTCGGCGCTGATTCCCAGGACCTTTATCTTTATACGAAAGATGCGCGCGGAATCCATGAAAAAAAGTCAATCCCGGTAAAATTTGTGCCGATGGTGGGCGGCGGCGGTTAGTGAAAGCTCAGTGATTTTTTTTCGTGCATCTTAAGTCCCGCGTCATGTATTATAATGGACTTTGTGGAGGGGGACCCGTGAATATTCAGGACAGTTGGGAAAAAGCGATGAAGTATACGGAGATTGTGAGACCGCGCGTGAAACCTCTTCATACGTTTGAAGCGACGCGCCTTTCTTATATTTTTCTTGCCTCATCCTTGGTGAATCCGGGCGATACGGTGGTCCGGAAGGGTGAGGTGGTCGTTGAAAAGCCATCGCTTGTGCTTCCCTACAATATGCCTTATTTTGAGGGCTTTAACTTCGAAGAGGAAATGAATTTGAGCCAGGATTTTTTGACCAACTTTTTTTTGGTGCGCGGCATCTCATTTCCTTCCATGAAGTACAACAATAAGACGGATTCGCTGGATATCCATGAAGGAAAGCTGGAAAGCGCCGTGTCTTTTCATGGGGAAAAACTCCAAAGGTCCGAAGACGTGCACACGGGCCTCATCAAGGGCCCCGAAGATACATGGCAGTTTTCGGTTTTAATTTTTATCTGCAGTGAAGTGTTTAAGTCCGCTGACAACGATTTCAGGAAACTTTTTCAGGATTATAAGAAAAAAGGCGGGTTCGGTTTTAACCCGTTCTTGAATTAAAAGTTTTTACTCGCCGATGCCGGGGCTAGACGCCCGAGATATTCTTGTCAGAAGGATATTCCACAAAAAACTGAAACTCGAAAGCTTTTTTCTCTTTCGGCGCCAGCTCCAAGGTCCATTTTAGAATCCCTAAGTCTTTTGTCTCGGTAGGCTTCAGAGTTGTGGAAGTAAGCTCTGCCTTGATGTCCGCATTTTTAGACACGGGAAGCTGGTCGATCACGGTGATCTTGACGTTTTCCTTTTTGTAGTTCTCGAGCTCTATCTTATAACCGTAGTCTTTCCGCGCGCGCAGACCGAGCAACGCTTTTCTCATTTTATCGATGAGCGCGGTGCGCTTGACTTTGATCTCCTCGTCGATCCCAAGGTACAGGTCGAATTTTTCATCCCGTCCGATTGTGGGGATGGAAGACTTCGCGATAAAATTGTCATTCACGAAAATATTCATGTCGCCCGCGATGAGCGAAATATCCTTGTTATTGACCACCTTCGAATGAATAAACGCGTAAGGCAGGATTTTGGGTGTCGCCTCATAATCAAGCATTGTCTCGAAGTCATCGGTTTTAATCGATTGCTTATAGAGGTGATTGTCGCCCGTGATGGTGGTGGCCCTTGAAATTTGAAATGTAACGGACCCGAGTTCCTGGGAGGCAGCGCTTTGGGCTAGTTCCGCTTCAGCCATGGCCTCATCTTCAGAAGCCGCGCTGCCGGCGGAACGGCTTAAAGCCATCATCGTGAACGTCGCTTTTTTGGCCTTCGCTTCATAGACTTGCCAGAAATCCACATACCAGGGGTCAAGCTCGGGCATTTTCCCGCCGATCGCGGGTTTTGCGGAAGAGAGGGTAAGAGATACTTCATTCCAGTCTTCGCCGCTCCACTGCCGCACGTTGCCGTAGGAAACGACGCTGCAGAGTTTTTTGTCCGGATAAACTCTCGCATCGTAAGAAATGTTCCACGTAGCCTGCGGCACGACATAGCTTAGCTCAAGCTTAAACGAAGCCCTGTCGCTGGCGTTCACATTCACAAGCACCGTCTTTTTTTCGATGTCTCTGGGGCGTCCACTATTGTTCAGTTCTTCCTGTTTGGCCTGGATCTCCTTATTTTTATCGGCGATGGCTTTTTCGGTTAGGATCATTTTAGCGCCGTTTTCAGTGTAGGATTCGAGGAGAAACTTGGAGAGTCCCGTCCAATCCGAGGGAGGGGAGGTCTTCGTCATGATTTCTTTGGGGATCTGTACGGAAGAAAAGTTCTTGATCGAATCGAGAAAAGTTTTCTGGTCCCCAAGCGCCTGGTATTCCTGCTGAAGGTTTTTTAAGTCGTATTGGAGTTTTTCGAGTTCCTGGGTGATTTTGTCGACGTTGGGGTTTACTTCGCCGGCGCTAAAGGCCCTTTTTAGTTCCGCCCCGTAAATGGTGACGACGGAAGTCGCCTTGCCCTGGGCTCTCAGAGATTCTTCCATGAGGCCGCTCGGAAGGTTCTCGAATACGATGGCATTGTCGCCTTTTTCAAGATTCACCTCGGCGTAGCGTGTGACAAGGGCCCTGTCTTGGTAAACGGTGACACCGGTGATCTTGGAGTTCGCCGTGAGTTCCGCGGCGAATATATCTTTGGGAATTAAGAAAGTCAAGCAGGCCATTATGATAAAAATACCTTTTCTCATTTTCATATAGGCTCCTTAATCTGTATTTTAGGTGAATACTTCAAAATGGATTCTTTCTCTAGGCACTTTCATTTCAAGAAGTGTCGCCTTAAGCTGCTGGCACATGGGGACGAGTCCGCAGCCGTAGAAAGCGGCGTCGTCGGTTTTTCCCTCAAACATTCTTTTCACGATGTGTTGGACATAGTCCTTTTCACCGGTCCAGTGTCTGGGCTTGCTGATCGTGGGGATAAAATGAAAATTGGAATGCTGTTTTTCCAGGGCCTGCCATTCGTCAAGATAGAGGATTTCGTTTTCATGACGATTGCCGAAGATAAGCCAGATATTTTTGTCGCAGCCTTTTTCATAAAGGTTTTTTATCATGCCCCGCATGGGCGCGACTCCGGTGCCCGTTGCCGTGAACACCAAATTTTCCGGCCAGGGTTCACGGATGGTAAATATGCCGTAGGGAAGGCTTGTGTGAATCACATCACCTTCTTTTAAACCAAAGAACCAGGTGGAGACATACCCGCCTTCAACCAACTTTATGCAGAGTTCGATCTTATTTTTAAGCGAGGGGGAAGAGGCAATGGAGTAAGCTTTTTTGTGGGGTTTGCCGTCTTTCTCGAGGTGAATCATCATGAATTGACCCGCGATGAAGGCCGTGTCCGCCTCTTTCGGGTAATCAAAAACAAAATGCTTTACGCTGTCCGACAGGGAAACTATTTTTGTAAGCGTCGCGTCGTAGAACCTGGGTTTTTCGGCCATACCCGCCTCTTATTACACGCTTACGGCTGTTTTTACTTTTTCGATCGCGGCCTGGTAGTTTGGTTCCTGCGTGACTTCTTTGACGAGCTCAAAGTGCGTGATTTTGCCGCTCGGCGCTACGACGAGGACCGCCCGCGAAAGCAGGCCCAATTCTTTTATCAATAAGCCGTATTTAGTTGCAAAATCCCTGTCTTTATAATCAGACAGCACGGTCAGATTTTGAATTTTAAGGTATTCACAGAATCTTTTTTGAGCGAAGGGAAGATCCAGGCTTATCGTGAGAATTTTCGCGTTGAGTGCGGAAGCGGCTTCATTGAACTTTTTTGTTTGGATCTCGCAGACCGGCGTGTCGAGCGAGGGAACGACGCTGATCACGATGGTTTTTCCCTTAAACTCGGAAAGTTTTACGGGTTTTAACCCGTTGTCGGTCACCGTGAAGTCTGGCGCGGTATCGCCGATTTTCAATTCGGGTCCTACGAGGGTGAGCGGGTTTCCTTTGAATGTGATCACATTTTTTCTTTCCATGGCGGCTTTCCTTTCCTTATTTTTCGAATAGCATATCACAGGCCCGAGGTTCGCGCCAAAGCTAAATTATCCTTTGTTGGAGATTTAAATCCGGTAGGTTACAATGATCTTTAAATTGACCTTGCATAAATACAAAGGAAAATCCTTATGAAGAAAATGACCGCACTTGTTTCTTGTTTTTTGGCGCTTCTGGTCGCCTTGCCCTGTTATGCCGTAAGCGCAAGACTCCTCGAGCGGCTTGAGCTTTCACAGAATGCGTTCAAAGAACTCATGGAATCGCGCGATCAGAGCGTTCCTCAGGATCTTTTGAATAAATGCGAGGCGATCGTGATTTTCCCGAGGACGCTCAACATCGCGTGGGGATTGGGCGGCCAGTACGGCAAGGGAGTTTTATTGCGGCACGACAGGGAAAAACACGATTGGGGCAATCCCGCTTTTTATACGATAGGCGGCATTACGCTGGGACCGCAGATAGGCGGCCAGGCGGTCGACATCGTGCTTGTGATCATGAACCAAAGAGGCCTCAATAGTATTTTGCAGAGCAAGTCCACGCTGGGCGGCGACGCCGGGATAGCCCTCGGACCTGTGGGTCGCAACGCGACGGCCTCTACCGACCTGGGACTTCAGGCCGAAATTTATTCTTACTCACGCGCGAAGGGCCTTTATATCGGACTTTCCTTAAAAGGCGCGATGGTGGCCCCGGATAAAGTGGCCAATATGGAGTACTACGGCATCGAGCATACTCCGCGGGACATAATACTTCTCAATAAAGGCAAAGTAAGAGACGATATGAAGCCGCTTCTGGATGAAGTTCGCCGGCATACGCCGGGCTGGAAGCCCGCATCGCCGGCGATATGGGTGTGGGCCGGAGCGGGTGCGCTGGTTCTTTTGGCGGCCATTTTCTTTTTTGTGCGTAAAAAATAATAGCCGATGAAATTTTCCCGGCGCACGGATTGGCGCACGGCCCCCAATCTTTTGGCGCAAGCCATGGACGCCAAAAAAAGAAGCGGTAAAAAGCTGATCGATCTTACGGAATCCAATCCTACCCGCTGCGGTTTTGGCTATCTAAAAAGCGAACTTTTGAAGCCTTTCTCGAGCGAAAGCAATTTTTTGTATGAACCCGATTCGCATGGACTCGCCGTCGCGCGCGAGGCGGTTTGCGATTATTATGCTGAAAAGAAAGTAACCGTTCAACCCGACCAGGTTTTTATGACGGCCGGCACGAGTGAGGCTTATTCTTATATTTTTCGCCTTCTATGCGAAAATGGCGAGTCTATCCTGGTTCCACAGCCGAGCTACCCGCTCTTTGACTATCTGGCCGATCTGAATGATATAGCGATCAAACGCTACCGCTTGAATTACGAAGATGGCTGGCGTATTGACCGCCCAAGTCTTGAAAACGCGGCGGCTGGAAATCCGAAGGCCGTTATTTTGGTAAATCCGAATAACCCAACCGGGAATTTTGTGCGGCCTGATGAGCTGGAATTGATAAACCGTGTTTGCAGGCAAGCCGAGTGCGCTATTATTTCAGATGAAGTGTTTTGGGATTTTTCTTTTGAGAAGGGCGCAAAAGATCATCCGAGTTTCGCCGCGAATCACGGTGTTTTGACATTTACGCTCAGCGGCGTTTCAAAGATCATGGGTCTTCCCCAAATGAAGCTGTCCTGGATCGTGGTAAGCGGCCCGGAGGCGATCCGCAGGCAGGCAACCGAACGGCTGGAAGTGATCGCGGATACCTATCTTTCAGTGAATACGCCTTCGCAAAGGGCCCTCGCGTCTTGGCTCGATGCCCGTGAAGAGGCAAAGACAGAAATGTTGGAGCGTATTTTGTCCAATAAACAATATTTGGAAGAAGCGCTTGGGGCCTCCGGCGGTCCGGAGCTTCTTAAAAGCGACGGCGGCTGGTATGGCGTTATCCGGTACGACTCGTCTTTAAATGAGGAAGCAATAGCTTTGCATTTACTGGAAGAACAAAATATAATCATTCATCCGGGCTATTTCTTTGATTTTGAAGACGGCCGCCATGGGGTGGTAAGCTTTCTCACAAGAATTGAGATTTTCCGGGAAGGCGTGAACCGATTAACGAGGAGGAGCGAATGAAGAAAATTCTTTCGGGTTTTTTATCGGCGGTTTTATTGTGCGCGGCAAACGTGTCCTGGGCCGCGACGAGCGAAGGCCGGGAAGGCCTTTTGGCGCTTGGAAGTGCGGCGCCGGATTTCAAATTGGAAGACGTGACGACCGGGGAGACCGTTTCCCGGGATGATTTCGCCGGTAAGAAAGCGTTTCTCGTGATGTTTATCTGCCGGCATTGTCCGTTTGTGCAGCGGGTAAAAGAGGGGCTCGCCGCGCTCGCGAAAGATTATTCTGGCAAGGACATCGCGATTGTCGCGATCAGCGCGAATGACCCCAAAGGCTATGCCGATGACTCTCCGGAAAGCCTGAAGGAAATGGCGGAAGAGGAGGATTTTATCTTCCCGGTCCTTTTTGATGATACGCAGGACGTGGCTAAAGCCTACACGGCGGTGGTCACCCCCGATATTTTTCTTTTTGACGGGGACAGAAAGCTTGTCTATCGCGGCCAGTTTGACGGCGCGCGTCCCGGGAACGACGTGCCGGTGACGGGCGAGGACCTTCGCGCGGCGATTGACAGCCTGCTTGAAGGAAAGCCCGTCTCGAAGGACCAAAAACATGCGGTCGGCTGTTCGATCAAATGGAAGCCCGGCAATGAACCGCCTTATTTCCGATGACAGGGAAACTTTGAATGAGGAAATTTTTGACCGTTCTTTTGTTTATTTTGTCTTTTAGCTTCTGTCTGCCTTTTGCGGCGCGGGCCGAAGACAGAGAAGACGCGGTTTTTCAGGTTTCGGTCATCAATGCTTTGCTCGAAGGCGTTTTGGAGGGCGGCACGAATTTTAAGACTTTGCGCGAAAAGGGCGATTTTGGCATCGGGACGTTTAATGATCTCGATGGAGAGATGATTGCGCTTGATGGTAATTTTTATCAGCTAAAAAGTGACGGCAAAGCTTACGCCGTTTCTGATTCCACTAAGACGCCTTTTGGCTCGGTCACTTTCTTTACCGAAGACAAGCTTCTGTATCTTGACGGCGCCACGGACTACAAAGAGTTGACCCGGAAGCTGGATGGTCTTCTTCCCACTAAAAATATTATTTACGCCGTGCGTATTGACGGAGAATTTAAATATGTGAAAACGCGCAGTGTTCCCGCGCAGCAGAAACCTTATCCCAGGCTTACCGAGGTGGTAAAGACACAGCCTGTCTTTGAATTTCACAAAGTAAAGGGAACGCTTGTGGGTTTTTATTTCCCGGATTATTTTGAGGGCATCAACGTGCCGGGTTACCATTTTCATTTTATTACCCGGGACAAAACGGCCGGGGGGCATGTGTTGGAGATAAAATTGGGAAGTGTTGACGTGAAAGTCGATGAAATTTCTGATTTTCGCTTGCTTTTGCCGGGGACGGAAGATTTTTATAGCAAAGATTTTTCGAAAAGCGACAAAATGGATCTCGTGAAGGTCGAAAAATAAATATGAGAAAGCCGCATGTTATTTTATGGTTTTTAATATTGTTTCTCAGCCTTCTTTGGTCGGGGCCGGTTTCTTATGCGAGGCTGGCGCAGGGCAGCTATCTTCGCGTATTCATCTCCAAACAAGCGATGGGTCTTTATAGAGATGGCAAGTTTGTGAAGGGATACCTCGTATCAACATCCAAGTACGGCGTCGGGAACCGCCAAAAAAGCAACCAGACACCTTTGGGCCGTCATCGCATCGCGAAAAAAATCGGGGCCGGCGCGCCGGCCGGCGCTATTTTCAAAAATAGAGTGAATAGCGGAAAGGTCGCGGCGATCAATAGCTCCCAGGCGCCTTCCGCGGAAGATTTTGTGACTACCAGGATTTTGTGGCTTGAAGGTTTGGATCCGGGGGCTAATAAAGGCCGCCGCGTAGATTCTTTTCACCGTTTTATTTATATTCATGGAACGCCGGATGAAGGCCTGATCGGCCGTCCCGCTTCACACGGCTGCATTCGCATGAAGAATAAGGATGTGTCGGAGCTATTTAATCTTGTGAACGTGGGTACGCCGGTGGAGATACTAAAATAATATGGATCAAGCCAAAAAGGTAAGTGAGTCCAGGACGGAAATGAACCAGCTCATGATGCCGCAGCACGCGAATTTTGCGGGCACCGTGTATGGCGGCACCATTCTTTCAATCGCGGACGGGGTGGCCTATGTGTGCGCGGCGCGCCACGCGGGCCCGCGCTGTGTGACCGTGTCCGTCGATCGCGTTGATTTTCATGAGCCGATACATATAGGCGAGCTTGTGACGTTCTTGGCGTCGGTGAACTATGTGGGAAAAAGCTCTATGGAAATAGGCATCAAGATTTTGGCGGAAGACCTTAAGACCGGCCGGAAGCGCCACACCAATTCCTGCTATTTTACGATGGTAAGTCTCGATGAAAGCGGCCGTCCGCGGCTGGCGCCGCGGCTCATTCTCGAAACCGAAGAGGAAAAAAGTCGCTATAAGGCCGGTGAAGAGCGCCGGCGCATCGCCAAAACCACCCGAAAAGCTTAAGAAAACGCGCAGGTTGTTAGTTAAATAGGGCAGTATTGACAGTTATACCAAATATGGTATAATTCCAGTGAAGTAAATATATGGCAAAAGAACTAGAATTTATTGGGTCATCTCAAAAGGATATTCGGAGCTTTCCTGAAGATGTGAAAGATAACATAGGTTACGCCCTGCGCCAAATTCAAGAAGGGGAGATGCCAGCTTGTGTAAAGCCTTGGAAGGGGTTAGGGTCGGGAGTTTTAGAGGTTTTGGACGATTTTGACGGGGATACATATCGCTCGGTTTGCACAGTTAGGTTTGATGAAGTTATGTATGTGCTACATTGTTTCCAAAAGAAATCAAAGAGCGGTATTGAAACTCCACCCAGAGATAAGGATTTGGTTGAAAAGAGATTGAAATCGGCAGAAGATCATTACAAAGCAAATTATAAGGCAAAAAAGTAAGGAGGAGATAAAGATGGCTACAAAAGAAAAAATCTACAAAAGTAGTGGCAACGTGTTTAAGGATATTGGTTCTTCTCATCCTGAGAGAGTTCTTGCTCGTGCAAAAATCATGCTTCGTATATCACAGATAATCCGAGAACGTGGTCTTACTCAAGATAAAGCAGCCAGGATATTAAACCTTCCTCAGTCTAAGGTGTCATGTTTAATGAATGGAAAGCTTAGCATGTTCTCTCTTGAGCATTTATTTGAACTACTTAATGCTTTAGATAGTGATGTCGAAATTATTGTCAAACCAAAAACTAAAGAAGAACGAATTGCCACAACAAACATCTTTCTTGCTGTATCTGCATAAGTAGGACCTGATTTTTAACGACGAAGGTCGGAGGCTCGGGGCATCAGGTTGTATTAGGTTGTAAGCAATTAGGTTGTAAGCTGTTGAAAAGAAGCGCTTGTGCTGTTAGACTAAAGTCAGCTCATTTTTAAAAAAGATTTTTAGGAGAGGGGTTTTACGGCAAATGGAAAGTCTATTTTCTGTTTTTGAGGAAAAAATCATAAAGCAGCTGTCACCGGCGGAGGAAGCCGAGATGCGGCGTTTTGTCCAGGAGATCGCGCGTCTTGAAAGCGGCGCGCTGGATCCCGACGATTTTCGAAGATTTCGCCTCGAAAACGGTGTCTACGGCATCCGTGGTTCAAGTGACCGGCACATGATCCGGATCAAGATCCGCTATGGCTTCATGAATCCGCTTCAGCTTGAATGCATCGCCGATATCACTGAAAAATACGCTCCGAATAAACTCGCGCACGTGACGACGCGGCAAGCGATTCAGCTGCATGAAATAAAGCGCACGGATGTGCCCGGCATTTTAAGAGGCCTGGCCGAAGTCGGCTTGACGACGAGAGAGGCCTGCGGCAACACGGTGCGCAATGTCTCCGCTTCCCACTACTCCGGCATCTCGCCCAAAGAGCTTTTTGACATCACGCCTTATGCTGATCTTTTGAGCCTTTATTTTTTGAGAAATCCGGTCTGCCAGAACCTGCCGCGCAAATTTAAAGTAGCGTTTGAGGCAAGCCCCGAAGAGGATTACGCGAAGGTCGGGATCCACGATCTGGGTTTTGTGGCGCAGAAAAAGGTGATTGGCGGGAAAGAGGTGAGGGGATTTTCAGTTTATGTGGGCGGCGGTCTCGGCAGCACCCCTTTCCCGGCGCAGCTCCTCGAAGAATTTTGTCCCGTCGAACAGTACCTGGCGACCGCGGAGGCAGTGATCAGGCTTTTTGACAGAAACGGCGAGCGTAAAGATAAAAACCGCGCGCGTATCAAGTACCTTGTGGCCAAGTGGGGCATTGAAACTTTCCGTGCGGAGTTTTTAAGCGAGCGCCGCCAGGTGATGATGACGGGCTCCGGCAATGAAGCTTTTTGGAAATTGCGTTTTGACGAAGAGAAAGCGCCTGTCCTGAAAGAGCCCGCGCCGACACAAGCGCCGGCTCTGTTGCCGGGCTATGAGGAATGGTTTAAGTCCAATGTATTTGAGCAAAAACAAAAAGGTTATTTTGCGGCGCATATCCGCTGCCCTCTCGGAGACATCGATCCCATCCAGATGAGAAAACTCGCAAAGATCGCAAGAGTTTTTTGCGGCGGGCGCATGCGCACGACGATCGCTCAGAATATTTTGATTTATTGGATCCCGAAAGATTCTTTGAAGGCGCTTTATTCGCAGCTTATGCAAGCGGGACTCGCGCTCAAAGGCGCCAATGAGATCACTGACATTACCCGCTGTCCCGGCGCGGACACCTGCCAGATCGCGATCACGCATTCGAAGGGACTCGCGTTTGAAATGGCCAAGCTTTTCGAAAATGGCTTAGGGGACGACGACGCGCTGAAAGGCATTACGATCAAGATATCCGGCTGCACTAATTCCTGCGGTCAGCACCACATCGCGAATATCGGCTATCATGGCACTTCGAAGACTGTCGACGGGAGGGCCGTGCCTCACTATCAGCTCATGGTGGGTGGCTATACCGATAAAAACGGCGTCGCGGTTTTCGGAAAAAGGATCGCGCAGATTCCCGCCAAGCGCACCTCCGAGGCCACGCGCGCGCTGCTTGAAGTTTTTAAGAAAGAAAAAGGCGCGCACGAAGATTTTGTCCAGTGGTCGGGACGCGTCGGGACGCAGAGATTGAAAGAAATTGTCGCCCCTTTTACGACAATTCCTTCCTTTGATGACAGTCCGCTGATGTATGAAGACTTGGGCGATCCGGGAAAGCCGTTTGAGTTGAATATTGGCAAGGGCGAATGCGCCGCCTGACGACGCTTTCTCCGGAACCGATTGTTAAGTTAGAGAATTATTTTCACAATTCTTACGACAATGCGGTCGCCACGGCCCGTACCTGCTATTCTCCCCGGGTCATCACCTCCGAAGATGTAAATAAAGACGAAAATACCCGCCTGCGCCGTGATGAGATCGCCGAGAGTATCTACAAAGCCGGCCATCACACCACGATCCAGCATGCGACGTTTCAGTTTATTTTAGACAAAGTCTCAAGGCAGTTCATCTGGTCTTTTCTTCACAGCCATCCTTTTTATAATTCCGAACAGGTGAGCCAGCGGTATGTGCACGTGGCGGCTGAAAATTTCACTGTCCCTCCATTGAGTGAAAAGGCGCTGCCGATTTATGTTTCCACGATTCGCGCCCAGACGGAGGCGTACGAGCGGCTGATCCAGATCCTCGAGCCTGTCGTGAGGGCGCAGTATGCGAAGCTCTTTCCCAACCGCGACCCTGGGCTTAAAAAATGGAAAAGCGCGCTGCAAAAAAGAGGACAGGAAGTGGCGCGGTACGTTCTGCCGGTGGCCACGCATGCGCACCTGTATCACACGATCAGCGGACTGACACTTCACCGGTATCACAAGCTCTGCGAGCAGTTTGACACGCCGTTTGAGCAGAAGATCGTGGTCCAGAAAATGATCGAGGCTGTAAGCCAGGTCGATCCTTTATTTTTTAAGCGCATCGAAGACACGATCCCGCTTGAGAAAACGCCGGAATATGAGTTTTTCGCGGCGCGCTCGCTGGGTGAGGACATTCCCGGTCGCGAAAGTTTTTTACACGCATTTGACAAAAGCCTTGAAGGGCTCACTTCAAAACTCGCGGACTACAAAGTAAACGGCCAGAAGAGCATGGCGGAGGCTGTGCGCGTGGTTTTAGGCGTCTCCGAAGAAAAGCTTTCGGACAGTGAAGCCATCGAGCTTGTTTTAAACCCCGCGCGGAATCCTTTATTTTCCGAGGCGCTCAACCTGACCACGATGGGAAAGCTTAGCCGTACGATGGTCCATCCCCATTTCACGTTCAGAAAAAAAATAAGCCATACCGCGGATTCCCAGGACCAGCGCCATCGCATGACGCCCGCGTCAAGGCCGCTGCTGCACAGGCATTTTGTCCCGTCTAGAGAAGACTACATTATTCCGGCGCTTGTCCGGGCTTCATCGGAAGCGTCGGATTTTTATGCAAAAACAATGAAAATGGCATGGAAAAATATGACGGCGCTTTTGAATGAAGGGGTCAAAGAGGAATTTGTGATGTATCTTTTGCCGAATGCGTTTCCGATAAGGTTTTTGGAGTCGGGCGATCTCCTTAACCTCCATCACAAATGGACAAAACGGCTTTGTTATACCGCGCAGGAAGAGATTTGGAATATGTGCCGCGACGAGGTAAAGCAGGTGAGCGGGCTTTTCCCTGAATTGGGGAAATACATGCTGCCGCCTTGCGGCATTCGCAATCTTGCCGGGACGCGGCCGATCTGTCCGGAAGGGGAGCGCTTTTGCGGAGTGCCGGTGTGGAAACTGCCGGTGGAGAAGTTTGAGCGGGTGATTTAAGCTCCAGAAGTTTGACAAGCGTTTGAATTTTTGTGTTATACTGAAAGCCAATATTTTTATAATCTACACTTAAGGAGAAAGTTGATGAGGACTCTAAGAGGCGTGTTTAGCGTTCTGGTGGCGGTAGGTCTTGTGCTATCGTGTTCTGTCAGCCAGGCGGCCGGTCAGGATTATTCCGGACAGGAAGATCCGAATAAAAAGATTCTAAAACAGGGCCTTTTGGGCGCGGCGACAGGCGCAATCGCGGCTGAAGCTTCAGGAGGAAAAGCCGGCACAGGCGCTTTGGTGGGCGCCGGCACGAACGTTATCGGAGGCGCTTTGCTGGATACTCTGACAGCGCCTTCCCAACCTCAACCCCAGTACCAATCATCTCAACCGGTTTATGCGCAGCAGTCTCCTGGGCCGGTTTATGTCCAGCAATCCCCTTCCTCGTATCCGGTCCAACAACAGACAGTTTATCGCACTGAAAGCCAGCCTGTTTACGTGCAGCAAGCTCCCGCTTATTACACGCAACCGCCGCCGCAGGAAGACCCCACTAAAAAGATCATGAAGAACGCATTGTTAGGCGCTGGTGTGGGCGCCATCTCGGCCAGCGCTTCCGGAGGAAAAGCCGGCAAGGGTGCTTTGATAGGCGCGGGAACGAATGTCATCGGCAGCGCTCTCTTGGATTCTTTCATGGGGAGTGGTTCGCAGCCCCAGCCTCAACCGGTTTATTATCAGCAGCAGCCTGTGTATCAGCAGCCGGCTTACTCAAACAGCAATTATTCCAGCTCGCAGCCGAAAAAGAAGATCATCCGCCACTATGATTCTGACGGAAACGTCGTTTCGGAAGAAGAGGTCTGGGAGTAATTCGAAGCATCTGCCCTCAAAAATAATCTACCTCGATCATCACGCCACAACGCCTTTAGACCCCAGAGTTTTAAAGGCGATGCTTCCTTATTTCCAGGAAAAATTTGGTAATCCAGCCAGCCGCACGCATGTGTTGGGCGCCGAAGCGGGGAACGCGGTGGACCGCGCCAGACAACAAATCGCGCGGCTCATCCATGCCGAACCCAGGGAAATTATTTTTACGAGCGGCGCGACGGAGTCCAATAATCTTGCGCTGAAAGGCGCGGCCCAAGCCTACAGGGAAAAAGGAAACCACATCATTACTGTTATGACGGAGCACAAGTCCGTCCTGGACCCCTGCAGGCGTCTTGAAACACAGGGTTTTCAAATAACCTGTTTGAGAGTGGGGAAGGACGGGCTGTTGGATCTTCGTGATCTAGAAAGCGCCATTACTTCCGCGACAATCCTCATTTCAGTGATGTTCGCTAATAACGAGATCGGGGTTATCCAGCCGGTCGCTCAAATTGCAAAACTTGCCAGGGACAAGAACATTCTTTTTCACTGCGATGCCGCGCAGGCAGTGGGGAAGATTCCGGTGGATGTGAAGGCGGTGGGAGCGGACCTCTTGTCATTTAGCGCGCATAAACTAAACGGCCCCAAGGGAGTGGGCGCGCTTTATATTCGAAAAGACAGCCGTCAGGTCCGTTTGGTGCCCTGGATGGACGGCGGAGGCCATGAAGTGGGAATGCGGTCAGGCACGCTAAATGTGCCGGGCATTGCCGGCTTAGGGCAAGCCTGCGAGATCTCTTTGCGTGAAATGAAAAAAGAATCCAAAAGGACCGAAGGCTTGAGAAACCGCCTGAGAGAAGGGATCCTGAAAAAGACCGGTGGTTCTTTTGTAAATGGCAACCAAGAGCACCGGCTGCCAAATAATTTAAATATAAGTTTTGAAGGGGTGTCCGCGGACAAACTTATTGGCGCGATGAAGGGCATTGCGGTGTCTTCCGGCTCTGCCTGTCTTTCGACGAGCCCCGAACCGTCTTACGTGCTAAAAGCGATCGGCCTGACCCCTGAACAGGCTAACTCTTCGGTCCGCTTTGGACTGGGCCGCTTCACCACCCAAAATGAGATCGACCGGACTATAGAGATTGTGACCCGGTCTGTAAGGAATTTAAGAAGCGCAAAATTAAGTTAAAAAAGCGGAAAATCAGGCGCAATATCAGGCGCGAGAAGCGTGTGTCCCGCGAAGGAGCCTAATTTACAGCGACTGAGCGGGATATACGCTTCTAGGCGCCCTATCGTTGCGCCCCGTCATTTAGTTATGTTTATGAAAAGGTGAAAAATGTCTGAATCGAACGAATGCAAGATACATTGCCCCAAATGCCACGATGTTATAAAATATGCGGTCAAGGGTAGAAAGATTTCAGAGAGTAATTAGGGAGAAAAAATGAACTTAACTCAAGACGAGATCTTAAGATACAGCCGGCACCTTATCATGCCGGAGGTCGGTGTGGAGGGCCAGGAGAAGCTTAAGGCCGCGAAGGTGCTTCTTATAGGCACTGGCGGACTTGGTTCGCCGGCGGCGCTGTACTTAGCGGCTGCAGGGGTAGGCACCCTCGGCCTGATTGACTTTGACGTGGTCGATTTTTCGAACCTCCAGCGCCAGATTATCCATGATACCCGGAGCGTGGACAGACCGAAAGTCGATTCCGCCCGTGAGCGCCTAGCCGAGATCAACCCCAATGTGAAGGTGGTTACCTATAACGAGCGGCTTTCCAAAGATAATATTATGAGGATCTTGAAAGACTACGAGATCGTTTTGGACGGAACGGATAATTTCGAGACGCGCTATCTTGTGAATGATGCCTGTGTTTTCACAAAGAAACCTTTTGTCTATGGGAGCATTTTCAGGTTTGAAGGCCAGTCGACGGTTTTTTATCCGGGCAAGGGTCCCTGCTACCGCTGTCTTTTTGCGGAGCCGCCGCCGCCGGGCATGGTCCCCAGCTGCGCGGAAGGGGGTGTCTTGGGAATTCTACCGGGCGTGATCGGAGTGATCCAGGCAACGGAAGTGGTGAAACTTATTCTTCAAAAAGGCGAACTCCTGATCGGCAGACTTCTTTTGTATGATGCGCTTAAGATGGGTTTCCGCGAAGTGAAATTCAGAAGGAATCCCAAGTGCCCTGTCTGCGGCGATCATCCCACAATCAAGGAACTTATCGATTACGAAGCTTTCTGCGGCCTTACGCGCGGTGGCGAGCCGAAAACGGACTCAAACAGCAGGATCCCTGAAATTACGGTCAAGGATCTTAAAGAACGCATCGACCGGAAAGAAAAATTTGTGCTGATCGATGTGCGCGAACCTTCCGAATACGCGATCAATCAGATCGCCGGCGCAAAACTCATTCCTCTGGGTGTGATCGCCGAGCGCGCCAACGAGCTGGATACGGCTGATGAGATCATCGTGCACTGCCACTTTGGCGGCAGAAGCGCCAAGGCCGTTCAGACACTACAAAAGCTTGGATTCAAGAAAGTCAAGAATTTGAAAGGTGGAATCGACGCCTGGTCTCTCGAGATCGATCCCGGCTGCCCACGCTACTAAATGCTCACGAACACTGAAGAGATCCAGCAGTGTTTTCAAAAAATAGAGGCCGCGCTTAAAAGTACCAAGCGCCTGGTCGTGCTGACCCATGACAATCCGGACCCTGACTCGGTCTCAAGCGCGCTGGCGCTGGCTTACATCGTCAAAAATAAATTTAAAGTCCCGACCGTCATAAAATACGGGGGCATTATAGGCCGCGCGGAAAACCGCGCGATGATCCGGCTCCTGGGATTCCGTATCATGCCGCTGTCCGACTCGGATTTCAAGCCGGGTGTGGACTTTGCGCTCGTGGACATGCAGCCAAATACCGGCAATAGCTCCTTTCCCAAAAATAGAAAGCCCGCGATCGTCATTGATCATCATCCTTTAAGAAAAGCGACCAAGGCTGATTTTATCGATGTGCGGACAGACTACGGGGCGACCGCGACTATTTTGACCGAGTACCTTTTTGAAAGCGGCCTTGAAATACCTTCGAAGCTTGCGACCGCGCTTTCCTACGGCATCAGCTCGGAGACTCAGGATTTGGGCCGTGAAGCGCGCGACCGCGACATCCAGGCGTACTTGGCGCTTTTTCCGAAAAGCAACAAAAAGACGCTCTCCCAGATAGAACATCCGCGCCTTTCACGCGAGTATTTCATTTCTTTGAACCGCGCGCTGCACCACAGCTTCATTTATAAAAATGCGATCGCGACGTCCTTGGGTGAGATCGACAATCCCGATTTTGTGGCGTTTGTCGCGGATTTTATGCTGAGGCTGGAGCGCATCAGCTGGTCGATGTGCCTCGGGCGCTATAAGGACAAGATCATCGTTTCCATCCGCACGACCAATACGAAGGGCGAGGCGGGACGTTTTTTAAGGAGACTGATCGGAAAAAAAGGCACCGCCGGCGGACATGGCATGATTGCCGGGGGGCAGGTCATTTGCTCCACGATGGAGCACGACACCTGCACAAAAATCGAGGAAGAATTGATCCAGAACTTCTTGAAAAAGCTTGGCTACAAAGAGCCGGGTGACATGACACCGCTGCTTACGGTTGAGCCGATCCGAAGCAGGCCTGAGTAGCGTTATTTTCTTTTACGTCTGCATCTCTTTATATTATAATCACAGCCGATTAAACTTTTAGCGCGAATAGAACTGGAGTTTTTATGCCCGAGACTTCCGAAGTAAAAAGTTTTACGCTGCCTTCAAAAATAGAAGAAGATTTGACGCTTAATTTAAAGGACGCCAGGCGCGTGCGTAGCCTTGAATTTCATTTTCAGGGCGAGGACCTGGAGGACGCGAAGGCGTTCGCCAAGACGCTCGTTGACTTGAAGAAGCGCGGCGTCAAGATATCCCATGATTTTCTGATAAAGGTCGAGTTTTCGCGCTCGGTCTCGCGTGAACGAATGCTGGCGCTTGTGAGGAACATCCCCAAACCCGTGAATGGCTCCGTGAAAGCGCGCATTCATTTAAACGAGAAAACAAAACGTCCTTTGAAATCGGAGAAATAGAGGATGAAAATTAATTTCAATATTTCGGGAGACCGTTTAAAACCCTGCGATCTTTTGGGACTGGGCTGTTTCGAGGGCGACAAGCACTTTAAAGAGATCCTCGCGCATAAGAACTTCAGCGGAAAAGCGGGAGAGACGTTTTTTATTCCCGCCTCATTTGTAAAGAAAGCGGGCGCTGTGTTTTTAATAGGACTTGGCAAGCGCGATAAATTTACGCTCGAAGGAGTACGCCGTACGGCGGCAAAGCTTATTTCTCAAGGGAAGGTTTTTCAATATAAGACACTGAGCTTGGACTTGGATTCTTTCTTTGAAAAATTCACACTGTCCGAAATTGCGCAAGCCGCGGTGGAAGGCGCGAGACTCTCCAGCTACACGTTTAATAAATACAAATCTCAAGCCGCTACAGATAAAAAAGTGGAAGAATTTGATCTTGTTTCAAAAGACCAGAAGAACGCGAAAGCCGTTAAGGCTTCGGTCGTGGAAGCCGAAATCATCGCGGAGGGGGTCATTTTTGCAAGAAACCTCGCCAACGAGCCGGCCAATGTGATGAACCCGCCAGCCCTTGCGCGCGCGGCGAAAGAAATGGCGAAAAAAAATAATCTTCTTTGCAAGATCCTGGGCAAAAAAGAAATACAAAAGCTTAAGATGGGCGGTGTCCTCGCGGTGTCGCAGGGGAGCAGCTTTCCGCCTCAATTTGTGATCTTGGAAAATAAAGTAAAAAGCTCGAGGAAGCCGATCGTGCTGGTGGGCAAAGGCGTTTGTTTTGATACAGGCGGGATCTCGATCAAACCTTCGGGCGACATGGATAAAATGAAATTTGACATGTGCGGCGCAGCGGCCGTCATGGGCGCCATGAAGGTGATCGCGAACTTGAATCTTCCGGTGAAAGTGATTGGCTTGACGCCTCTGGTGGAAAACATGCCGGGCTCGAACGCTCAGAGGCCGGGCGATGTTATCCGTTGTATGAACGGAAAAACAGTCGAAGTTTTAAATACGGATGCCGAGGGAAGGCTCATTTTGGCGGATGCGCTAAGTTATGCCGAACGGTATAAACCGCATGCGCTGATTGACATCGCTACGCTCACCGGAGCGTGCGCGGCGACCTTTGCGGACTTGGCGGTGGGTTTGATGGGTACGGATTCGGAACTTGTAAAACGCTTAAAAGAAGCCGGCGAGTATACGGGCGAACGCTGTTGGGAATTGCCGCTATGGGACGAATATTTTGAGTTGATCAAGGCAACCTTTGCGGATATTCAAAATATCAGTAAAAAATACGCCGGCACTATCACGGCCGGGATGTTTTTGAAGGAATTTGCCGGCCACACAAAATCCTGGGCGCATCTGGATATCGCGGGCACGGCCTGGAATGAAGGCGGTCCGAAACCGCTTTCACCGATCGGCGCGACCGGTGTAGGCGTGCGGCTTTTTGTGCAGCTGGTCAAGAGCTATATTTAAATAAATGAAAGCGGTTTTTTTTGAGAAGCACGGCGGGCCGGAAGTTTTAAAGTACGGCAGTTTTAAAGATCCCGTCGTAGACTCGAATGACGTCTTGATCGGCGTCAAGGCCTGCGCGTTAAATCGTCTCGATATTTGGGTGAGGATGGGCATGCCCGGCATCACGATCCCAATGCCCCATGTTTTGGGTTCTGATGTGGCGGGAGTTGTTATCGAGACGGGCAAGGCCGTAAAACATCTGAAGAAAGACGACCGTGTTATCGTCTCGCCGGGCCAGGTTTCTCACCATGCCCCGGAAGCGCTCGAAGCCAAAGACAGCTTTTCTCCGGAGTTTCAAATTCTAGGACTTCAGAGTCAGGGCGGTTACGCGGAGAAAATCTCGGTTCATGAGCGTTTTGTGATCCCGGTTTCCGAAAAATACTCTTTCGAGGAGTGGGCTTCGTTTCCTTTGGCGTCGCTTACCGCCTACCATATGCTTGTTTCCCGCGCGAAGGTGAAGGCCGGTGAGGTGGTGCTTGTGCAGGCCGGCGGTTCAGGCATTGGGAGTTTTGCGATACAGATCGCGAAGTTTTTGGGCGCGACGGTGTTTACCACGGTGGGCGACTATAAAAAAGTGGCGCATGCCAAAAAATTGGGCGCGGATGACGTGATCCTCTATAAAACCGAAGATTTTTCCGAAGAAGTCAAAAAATTGACGAATGGAAAGGGCGCGGACGTCGTGTTTGAGCATATTGGCCACGACGCTTGGCAGAAAAGTCTGTCCTGTCTTTGCCGCGGCGGGCGTATGGTAACCTGCGGTGCGACGTCGGGGCCCAAAGCCGAAGTGGATATCCGCTATCTTTATTCTAAACAGCTCAGTATTATCGGGTCTTATATGGGCAGCATGGCCGAGCTTTATAAAGTGCTGGAGCTCGTCGAAAGAGATTTATTGAAGCCTACCCTGGACCAGGTTTTTCCCCTAAAAGAGGCGGCCGAAGCGCACCGACGTATGGAAAGCCGTCAAAACTTCGGGAAGATAGTCCTTAAAGTATAAAAATCCCTAGTTTTTTCCTTTGAAATCAAAAGCCGATTATTGGTACACTATAGAGTTAACTGACTAAAAACTACTATGGCTATAGAGATGAAAATAAACGGCTTACCGCCTAAACAAGGTCTTTATGATCCGGCTTACGAAAAGGATAGCTGCGGCGTAGGCTTTGTCGTTAATATTAAAGGCAAAAAGTCACACCAGATAGTGCGGCAGGCGCTGACCGTTTTGCTGAATCTGCGTCATCGCGGCGCTTGCGGCTGTGAGGCGAATACCGGCGACGGCGCGGGGATCCTCCTGCAGGTGCCGCATGCTTTTTTGAAAGAAGCAGCAGCCAAAGAACGCATAAAACTTCCCGGGCCAAACGAGTACGGCGTGGGCATGGTTTTTCTGCCGCAAGATCCCCGAGAGCGCAAAAATTGTGAGACGGTTTTCGAAGGTATCGTGGGAGAGGAAGGTCAGTCGTTTCTCGGCTGGAGAACCGTCCCGACAAGCAATAAAGCCTTAGGTCCCACCGCGCGCTCATCCGAGCCTTTTATGCGGCAGGTTTTTATCGGCAGAGACCCCAAAATCAAAGATGATCTGGCGTTCGAGCGAAAGCTCTACGTGATTCGCCGTCGCGCCGAGAACACGATCCGCTATTCGCAGGTCAAAGGCGGACATTATTTTTACATCGCAAGCCTTTCCTATAAGGTGATCGTCTACAAAGGAATGCTGATGTCCGAGCAGGTGGAAACTTTCTACCCTGATCTTCAAGACCCATTGGTCGAATCGGCGCTTGCGCTGGTCCATTCAAGGTTCAGCACGAATACTTTCCCCAACTGGGAGCGGGCGCACCCGAACCGCTATATCGCGCATAACGGCGAAATCAACACGCTTCGCGGCAATGTCAACTGGATGCGCGCGCGCCAGGCGATGTGCGAATCGGAGGTTTTTGGCCCAGACATCAAAAAAGCGCTCCCCGTGATCTGCGAGGATGGGAGTGATTCCGCGATGTTTGACAATTGTCTTGAGTTTCTCGTGCTCTCCGGCCGGTCGCTGCCGCACGCGGTGATGATGATGATCCCCGAGCCTTGGTCCAACCATGAGAGCATGAGCGATGAGAAGAAAGCATTTTATGAATACCACAGCTGTCTGATGGAGCCATGGGACGGCCCGGCATCCATTGCTTTCACAGACGGCATTCAGATAGGCGCGGTATTGGATAGAAACGGTTTAAGGCCCTCGCGCTACTATGTCACAAAGGATGATCTTGTCATCATGGCGTCTGAAGTCGGCGTGCTTGATCTGCCGCCGGAGAATATTTTACAAAAAGGCCGCCTCCAGCCGGGACGCATGTTCCTCATTGATACACGGGAAGGGCGTATCGTTGCGGATGAGGAACTGAAGTCCAGGATCGCCTCCGAACGCCCGTATCGCCAATGGCTTAAAGACAACCTTACGCCTCTTGAAAGCCTGCCTGATCCGCCGCATATGCATGAACCCGACCACTCAACGGTGTTATTGCGCCAACAGGCGTTTGGATATACGTTTGAAGAGCTGCGCATGATCCTTGCCCCGATGGGCCAGCAGGGTGTTGAGCCTGTCGGCTCGATGGGAACGGACACACCGCTGGCAGTTTTGTCCAACAAACCTCAATTGCTTTACACTTATTTTAAACAGCTTTTCGCGCAGGTCACGAACCCGCCGATCGACTGTATTCGCGAAGAAATTATCACTTCGACCGAAACTACCGTGGGCCCTGAAAGAAATCTTCTGGATCCCCGGCCTGAGAGCTGCCGGCAGATCAAGCTAAAAAGCCCCATTCTTACCAATGAGGAATTTGAAAAGCTTCGTCACATCAAAAACCCTCATTTTAAGTCCGTCGTGATCCCCATTCTTTATAAAGTAGCGGGTGGTGGCAAAGCGCTCGAAGCAGCGCTCGAGGAGATTTACCAGAAGGCCAACCGCGCGATAAAGGACGGGGCTAATATTATTATTTTGTCCGATCGCGGCGTTGACCACGACGACGCGGCCATCCCGGTGCTTTTGGCGGTATCGGGACTGCATCACCACCTTATCCGCGAAGGCACGAGGACGAAAGTGGGGCTTGTGCTCGAATCCGGCGAGCCTCGTGAGACGCACCACTTCGCGCTGTTGATCGGCTATGGCGCGGGCGCGATCAACCCTTACCTCGCTTTTGAGACACTCGATGATTTGATCCGCCAGGGTATTCTTACAGGCGTGGACCATAAGACGGCCGTAAAAAATTTCGCGAAGGCCGCGGCCAAAGGTGTCGTGAAAACAATGTCAAAAATGGGGATCTCCACAATCCAGAGCTACCGTGGCGCGCAGATTTTTGAAGCGATCGGTTTAAATCAGAGTGTGGTTGATAAATATTTCACGTGGACCTCCTCAAGGATAGAGGGTGTTGGCATAGAGGAGCTGGCGGTGGAAGTGGAGAAGCGGCACCGTCATGCGTTTCCGGCGCGGCAAGTAAACGGTTTGGTGCTTGATCCGGGCGGCCAATACCAATGGCGGCATGACGGTGAGTATCACCTTTTTAATCCCGACACGGTGCACAAGCTTCAGCTTGCGGTGCGCAACAAAAATTATCAAGCGTTCAAAGAATATTCTAAGGCGGTCGATGAGCAGAATAAAAATTATTGTACTTTGAGAGGTTTGCTGGAATTAAAACCCGCCTCCCAGCCCATTCCGGTCGAAGCGGTGGAGCCGGCTTCCGAAATTATGAAGCGTTTTAAAACAGGCGGCATGTCGTACGGGTCGATCAGCAAAGAGGCGCATGAGACGCTTGCGATCGCGATGAACCGCATTGGGGGTAAGAGCAACACGGGTGAGGGCGGCGAGGATCCTGAGCGCTACAGACTTGAGCCGAACGGTGATTCTAAAAACAGCGCGATCAAGCAAGTCGCTTCCGGTCGTTTTGGCGTGACAAGCGAATACCTGGTACAAGCCAAAGAACTTCAGATCAAGATAGCGCAGGGCGCGAAGCCCGGGGAGGGTGGCCAGCTGCCGGGTTCGAAGGTCTATCCGTGGATCGCGAAAGTACGTCTTTCCACTCCCGGCGTGGGACTGATTTCTCCGCCGCCGCATCATGACATTTATTCCATTGAAGATCTGGCGGAGCTCATTCATGATTTGAAAAATGCTAACCAAAAAGCGCGCATCAGCGTAAAGCTTGTCGCGGAAGTGGGTGTCGGAACCATCGCGGCGGGGGTCGCCAAAGCGCATGCGGACGTGGTATTGATCAGCGGTTATGACGGCGGCACGGGCGCGTCGCCGCTTTCGAGCATTAAGCACGCCGGCGCTCCCTGGGAGCTCGGGCTTGCCGAGACGCACCAGACGCTTGTGTTGAATAACCTCCGCAGCCGCATTGTCGTCGAGACCGATGGCCAGCTTAAGACGGGCCGTGACGTTGTCGTCGCGGCGCTTTTGGGCGCGGAAGAATTTGGTTTTGCGACGGCGCCGCTGGTGTCGCTCGGCTGTATCATGATGCGCGTATGCCATCTGAATACCTGCCCGGTAGGGGTCGCGACGCAGGATCCCGAACTTCGCAAAAAATTTACGGGGGACCCCGCGCACGTCGTCAACTTCATGCAGTTTATAGCCGAAGAGACGCGTGAAGTGATGGCAAAACTTGGTTTTCGGAGCTTCAATGAAATGATCGGGCGCGTTGACCGCATTGAGCCCAAGAAGGCCATTGATCACTGGAAGGCGCGCGGCCTTGATTTTTCAAAAATTCTTTATCAGCCCGATGTTCCGGCGGATGTGGGGCGGTATTGCCAGATCGCTCAAGACCATGGCCTTGACAAGGCTTTGGATAATACGACGCTTCTTAAGCTTTGTGATCCCGCGCTTGCCAAAAAGCAGGCGGTGAAGGCCGAACTTCCGATTAAAAATACGAATCGCGTGGTAGGCACGATTCTCGGCAGCGAAGTCACGCGCCGTTTCGGACGCGAAGGTTTGCCGGAAGATACGATCCATCTTAAGTTCAAAGGCTCCGCGGGCCAGAGTTTTGGCGCGTTTGTACCGAAGGGTGTGACACTTGAACTTGAAGGCGACGCGAACGATTACGTAGGCAAGGGGCTTTCGGGCGGTAAAGTGATTATTTATCCTTCTCCTAAGGCTACGTTCAAACCCGAAGAGAACATTATTATAGGCAACGTAGCTTTTTACGGCGCCACGAACGGCGAAGCGTATATTCGCGGGATGGGCGGCGAGCGGTTTTGCGTAAGAAATAGCGGCGTGAGCGCGGTCGTCGAAGCGGTGGGTGACCACGGATGCGAATACATGACTGGCGGACGTGTCGTGGTGCTCGGGGCCACCGGCAGAAATTTTGCGGCCGGAATGTCAGGCGGTGTCGCTTATATTCTGGATGTAAAAGGCGATTTTCCGGTGCGGTGCAATAAACAGATGGTGGACCTTGGTATTTTGGAAAAAACCGAAGAGATTAAAGAACTACGAGGCATGATCGAGCGCCATGTAAAATACACAGGAAGTAAACTTGCCAGCCAAATTCTGGGCCTGTGGGATGAGATGGTCCCAAAATTCGTGAAAGTCCTTCCAAAGGACTATAAGCGGGTGGTTCAGGCTCTTGAGCGCGTGAAAAGCCAGGGCTTGAGCGGAGAGCAGGCGATCATGGCCGCTTTTGAAGAGAACGCCAAAGACTTGGCCAGGATCGGCGGCAATTAATGGGTAAGCCCACAGGTTTTAAAGAAATAGCGCGTGAGCTTCCCAAAGACCGTGCCGTCTTAGAGCGACTCAAAGACTGGAATGAATTTCATCTCCACATGCCGGAGGAAAAGCTGCGGCAGCAGGGCGCGCGCTGCATGGATTGCGGGATTCCTTTTTGCCACACCGGCACTCTGCTTGCCGGGATGGCTTCCGGTTGCCCGGTCAACAATTTGATCCCCGAGTGGAATGACTTGGTCTACCGCGGCCTTTGGCAAGAGGCGCTTGATCGCTTGCATAAGACCAATAATTTCCCCGAATTTACAGGGCGCGTTTGTCCGGCGCCCTGCGAAGGCTCTTGCGTTCTGGGGATCAACGAGCCGCCTGTCACGATCAAGAATATCGAGTGCGCGATCATCGATAAAGGATTTGACGAGGGTTGGGTGAAGCCCGAACCGCCGTCGGCGCGGACGGGTAAAAAAATCGCTGTGGTGGGTTCGGGTCCCGCAGGGCTGGCCGCTGCCGCGCAGCTTAATAAGGCCGGCCATACGGTCACAGTTTTTGAGCGGACCGACAGGATCGGCGGGCTTCTCATGTACGGCATTCCGAATCCGAAGCTCGATAAAAAAATCGTTCAGCGACGAGTAGACATTATGGCGCAGGAGGGTGTCCGGTTCGTGACCAATACGGAGATCGGGAAAGACTATCCTGCCAAGAAACTTCTGCAGGAAAGTGATGCGCTGGTGCTCTGCGGCGGCGCCACAAAGCCCAGAGACCTTGCGATCGAGGGGCGCGGCCTAAAAGGCATTCATTTTGCGATGGAATTTTTGCAGAACAACACAAAAAGTCTTTTGGACGGCAAGAAAGACGAAAAATTTATTTCCGCGAAGGATAAACACGTAGTGGTTATTGGCGGCGGTGACACGGGCACGGACTGTGTGGCGACGTCAATGCGCCACGCATGCAAGGGTCTGGCCCAGCTTGAGATTTTGCCGAGATCTCCGGAGAACCGCGCGCCCGACAATCCCTGGCCGCAGTGGCCGAAAGTTTACAGACTTGACTATGGTCAGGAGGAGGCGGCATCCGTATTTGGAGGCGATCCGCGGCGTTATCTTGTGACCGCAAAGAGGTTTTTAAGCGATGACAAAGGCGCGGTAAAAGCCATCGAGATCGTCGAGATCCAATGGCAGAAAGACGAAAAAGGCCGCTTCATCCCCAAAGAGACCGCCGGATCCGAAAAGACCATTCCCGCCGAGCTTGTGCTTTTGGCGATGGGTTTTCTTGGGCCCGAAGAAACTATTTTAAGGGAGCTCGGGGTCGCACAGGATGAGCGTTCCAACGTGAAGGCCGAGTACGGCAAATATGCGACGAATGTGAAGGGTGTTTTTTCGGCGGGCGATATGCGGCGCGGGCAGAGCCTGATTGTGTGGGCGATCAACGAAGGCCGCGGCGCCGCGTGCGCGGTGGATGAATATTTGATGGGTTACACGGATTTACCCTATTAATTAATAAGACTTGGTCCGGATTCAATTGACAGTTAAATAGATTCCTGATAACTTAAAATTCAAGGAGGTTCTCATGGCAAATAAGGACAATAAGTATCCGGACAACGCGGCCGGAGCGTTTTATGTGGATACGCAGTGTATCGACTGCGACCTGTGTCGTCAGACGGCGCCCAACAATTTTGATAGAAATCAAAGCGGCGGATATTCTTTTCTGAAAAAACAGCCGGTGACCCCGGAAGAAGAGGCTCTTTGCAAGGAGGCAAAAGAGGGGTGCCCAGTGGAGGCGATCGGCAGCGACGGCGCCTGATTTCTTGATACAAGAATGATGTGGTAAAATGACTGTCACGATTTGTGGCAGTCATTTTTTTTGGAAAACAAGCTATGAGCGAAATTCATAACGTCATTATCATCGGATCGGGTCCCGCGGGTTTCACGGCCGCGCTTTATGCGTCGCGCGCGAATCTAAAACCGCTTCTATTCGAAGGGCTTGTGAAAGGCGGCCAGCCTGGAGGCCAGCTCATGCTTACGACCGATGTTGAGAACTATCCGGGTTTTCCGGAAGGCATTCTGGGCCCGGAGCTGATGGAGCTTTTTAGAAAACAAGCCGCGCGTTTTGGCACTCAGCTTTTTCAGCAGGATGTCACCGAAGTGGATTTTTCAAAGCGGCCTTTTAAAGTAGTCGCGGACGGCAAAGCGTATCTTGCGAAGACCATTATCATTTCCACCGGCGCCTCTGCCAACTGGCTCGGGCTCGCGTCCGAAAAGGCGCTTCAGGGGTTCGGCGTCTCGGCTTGCGCGACCTGCGACGGCTTTTTCTTTAAAGGAAAAGAAGTGATCGTGGTCGGCGGCGGCGATTCGGCCGTTGAAGAGGCGACGTTTCTCACAAAATTTGCGACGAAGGTAACGGTCGTACACCGGCGCGATGCGCTGCGCGCCTCCAAGATCATGCAGCAAAGGGCGCTTGACAATAAAAAAATCGATTTTATCTGGAACTCAACGATCACCGATATTAGGGACCCCGCGCAGAAAAAGGTGACAGCCGTTGTTTTGAAAAATCTTCTGACCGGCGCGACGGCCGAGAAAAAATGCGACGGGGTTTTCATGGCGATAGGCCATACGCCCAACACGGAGATTTTTAAAGGAAAAATAGAGCTGGATTTGAAAGGCTATGCGAAGGTCCACGATGGCACGCTTACGAACGTTCCCGGTGTTTTCGCGGCGGGCGATGTGCAGGACTTCAAATACCGGCAGGCCGTCACGGCGGCGGGGACCGGCTGCATGGCGGCGCTGGACGCCGAAAAATTCTTGGAAACTGAGCATACCCGGTGAAGGATCTCATCAGAAGACCGCGTTTTTTCTCCTTCCAGTTTAAAAATAAAAAAGACACGCTTCCTAAAAATTTACTTCCTAAAATCAGAACAAAAACGCTTCCGGGCGTCGAATCCAAGAAGCTTACCGAACTTTTAAAGCGCTTTGAATGTCCGCAGATCACCTTCACGAACGAGCACACCCCCGTTTTTTTTAAAAAAGCCCAAGGAACGAATTTTTTTGACGTGGACGGCAACCGCTATGTCGATCTTACAAGCGCTTTTTCCGTTTCAAGCGTCGGGCATAATTCTCCGGCGGTCCTTGCCGCGATGAAAGAGCAGGCCAAGCGCATGATCCACGGGATGGGGGATGTTCATCCGAACGAGGAAAAAGTGCTTTTGGCCAAACGCTTAAGTGAAATAACGCCCGGGAATCTCAATCAGACGATCTTTTCCTCAACGGGTACCGAGGCGGTCGAGTCAGCCTTAAAAACCGCGGTCATGCATACAAAAAAAACGGGAGTTATCGCGTTTACAGGCGCGTATCATGGGCTGGGCTACGGCGCGCTTTCGTTGACGCACCGTGAGGACTTTAAAAAGCCTTTCTTAAAACAGCTCGGCGGCTTTGCGTACCATGCGCCGTTTCCGGATGCGCGTCTTTATGAAAATAAAGCCACGCAGGTTTCCATGAAAGCCGTACAGTCGCTTGTGAAGAAAGCGCGCCGTTCAAGGCATCCGGTCGGCGCCGTCATCGTAGAGCCCATCCAGGGAAGAGGCGGCATCAAAGTGGCGCCGTCTGATTTTCTTAAAAATTTGCGCGCGCTTTGCGACGAGCAGAAAATTTTGCTGATTGCGGACGAAGTTTTTACGGGTTTTGGCCGCACGGGGTCGATGTTTGCGATCGACAAAAGCGGCGTCGTTCCGGATATCCTGTGTCTTGGAAAGGGGATGGGCGGCGGATTTCCGATTTCGGCCTGCATCGGGACGACCCGGGTCATGTATTCATGGGGCGCTTCGACCGGGGACGCGATTCATACGAGCACGTTTCTGGGGCATCCCTTGGGATGCGCGGTCGCGTTGGCCGTTATTAAGGAAATTGAAGAAAAAAAATTTGTCGAACGCTCACGCACGATGGGCGAGCTTTTTCGCAAGGAGCTTTGGAAATTGAAAGAAAAATATCCGGTGATCGGAGATATCCGCGGCTCAGGACTCATGATCGGAGTAGAGCTTGTGGTGCCTTCTTTTTATGGTTCAAGAAATAATAAGATTGTCCCGGCGACGGACAAGGCCCATGCTTTTATCGCGCAGGCCCTGAAAGTAGGCATCGTACTTCTTTCCTCCGGTTCGGATCATAACGTGATTTCTATCACACCGCCTTTTGTAATCTCCGAAAAAGAAATCCATTTTTGCGTGAATGCTTTTGACAAGATTTTTGCGAAGCTAAACTAAAACAAGGAGGGATCATGGAATCGAAAGATTTGGGAAAAACATCGACCGGAATGCAGCCCAATGTCGCGGGACTTCTTTGCTATATTCTCGGGATCATCACCGGGCTCGTATTTTATTTGATCGAGAAGGAAAATAAGTTCGTGCGGTTTCATGCGATGCAGTCGATCGTGACTTTCGGCGCGCTTTTTGTAGTGGGCATTGTGCTGGCGATGATTCCGGTAATCGGCTGGGCGCTCATGCCTGTGCTCTGGGTCCTGGAGCTCGTGCTTTGGATCGTGCTGATGTTGAAGGCTTATCAGGGGCATCTCTTTAAGCTTCCGGTCGTGGGTGATATTGCCGAGAAGAATTCTTAAGATAAACCGTGCCAAAACCGACGGCGAAGGACATTGCGCGTTATAAAAGTAATTGGGTCGGCGAGATAAACGGCGCTTCCCTTTATGAATCGCTTTCGCGCGCCGAGAAAAACCGCGAGCTCTCCAAAGTGTACGCGAAGCTCGCCGAAGCGGAAAAAAAACACGCGAGGTTCTGGGAAGCCAAGATAAAAGAAGCCGGCCACAGCCTTCCTCCGCCCAAGATTCATTTCCGCACGCGTTTCTTAAGCTTTCTAGCCGCTAAATTCGGACCCCGGTTTGTGCTTCCCACCGTGATGTCCATGGAGCAAAAGGACCGTAATGCCTACGACGATCAGCCGGAAGCCAAAGGCACGTCGCTTCCCTCGGATGAACATTCGCATTTGAAGATGCTCGAGGCTATTACGCAGGGCGCAAAGCACGGCATCGAGGGGGGCGTGCTTGCGCGTCTTGAGGGCAGGCACCGCGTGATGGGCGGCAATGCGCTCCGCGCGGCAGTGTTGGGCGCCAACGACGGGCTTTTATCAAATTTAAGCCTGATCATGGGCGTCGCGGGTGCCGAGTTTTCCGAAAAAACGATCCTTATCACAGGATTTGCCGGGCTTGTGGCGGGCGCCTGTTCCATGGCGATGGGCGAATGGCTTTCAGTGCAAAGCTCAAGGGAGCTTTATACCAGGCAGATCAAAGTCGAAAAAGAGGAGCTTCGGGAAATGCCGCTCGAGGAACAAGAAGAGCTCGCGTTGATTTATGAGGCAAAAGGTCTTCCTAAAGAGGAGGCCGAAAAACTCGCCTCGAAGATCATGAAGGACGAAACAGTCGCTTTAAACACGCTTTCGCGGGAGGAACTGGGCATAGATCCCGAAAATCTCGGTGGTTCGGCATGGGTGGCGGCATTCACGTCCTTCGCGCTTTTTTGCGCGGGCGCGATCATTCCGATAGTCCCTTTTTTCTTCCTGGGCGGCAGCCATGCCGTTTTTGGGAGTATTCTTTTTAGCGCGGCCGCGCTTTTTCTCGTAGGGGCCCTTATCACACTTTTGACGGGGCGGAGCGCTCTTTTCTCAGGCGCGCGACAGCTTTTGATAGGACTTGCCGCGGCCGGCGTCACTTACGGGATAGGAAAGTTGATCGGCGCCCACCTCGGAAGTTAGTGATATATCGTAGCTCCAATTTTCGGCGGCGTGGTAAAATAAAAGCATGCAAAAAGCCGTTTTTTCAGTTTTTTTGATTCTTTTTTCGCTGTCCTTTCCCGGGGGCTGTATTTCCCAGATTCCCGAATCCAATGTCGTGAAGGTGGTAAAAACCGAAGATGGTTTTGAGCTTCTTTTGAACAAGAAGCCTTTCTATATAAAAGGAGTGGGCGTTGGCGAGGGTTTTGGCCGCAGCAGAGAAAACTATTTAAAGCTCGCTAAAACGATGGGCGCCAATACCGTGCGTACGTGGGGTACTGACCAGGGCACGAAAAGGTATCTGGACGAAGCGCATCGCCAAGGACTTTATGTCGATGCGGGTGTTTGGTTTAATTACGTCGACGCGAAGAAAACAGTCAGCTATGTAGGCGACAACGATTATTTAAGAAAGAAAGAAAAAGAGACGCTGGATTACGTGAGGCGTTTCAAAGACCACCCCGGGGTTCTCCTATGGAATCTCGGCAATGAAGTGATGATTTTCACGCCGGATCCGAAAGAAAAAATCGCTTTTTGTGAATTTCTTGAAAAAATGATCCAAAAAGTTCATGCGATCGATCCGAACCACCCTGTAGTTTATACGTCCGCCAATGTCGCGGAAATTCCTTATTTAAAATCCTATGTCCCCAGCCTTGATATTGTCGGCATGAATATGTACGGAAGCGTCATCGCCGCCGACAGCCGCTGGCAAGGGCTTGGATTTGAAATCCCGTACCTCATTACTGAGTTTGGGCCGCTGGGTTCCTGGGACCTGCCGAAGGACCGCCATGGCAAAGTGACCGAGCAGTCGGATTATGTCAAGGCATCACAGTACAAAAACCACTGGAATCTTATCAAAGAAAGAAAAGGGAAAAATATCGGCGGTTTCGCGTTCCACTTGGGAGAGACTACGCAGGAGTCGCTTACTTATTGGAATCTGAATGACCATGAATATAAAAAAGAGTCTTTTGTGATGATGCAGAAGCTTTTTACCGGTATTGATGACTTGAACCACGCGCCAAAAATCCAGAGCTTTACCGGCATCCCGGAGAAAGTGAAGGCGGGCGCTTCTTTCAAGGCGGAGCTCCGGGCCAATGATCCGGAGGAGGATGAGCTTAGTTATGATTTTAAGGTAAGCACGACCGAGGAAGGCGTTTTGGCTTATTTTGTGAACGAAGAAGTGCCGGTGAAAGTCGAGGTCAGGGGCCAGCAGGCTACGCTTTCGACGCCTTCGAAGCCCGGCATTTATAGGGTCTATGGTTTTGCGCGCGATGGCAAAAGCAATTCCTCCGTCACAAGCCGGACGTTTAAAGTAGAGTAAAATTTTAAATTCCCTCCACCCAAAATAGAATCCCGATGAATACAGACGCCAAGGCGCTCGACCGCAAGATCTTAAAATTTATCGAAAGGCACCGCAGGAATGACACGGCGCCCGAAAGCGAATTTAATCACCTTGCATTGGAAATATTCGAGTATCAGTTTAAGCGGAATGAAAATTATAGAAAGTATTGTCTTTTTGAGAAAAAAAACCCAGCAAATATATTTTCCTGGAAAGAAATCCCCGCGATGCCGGCAATGGGATTCAAGGAACTTATTTTGTCGACCTTTCCCGTGAGGGAAGCGGTAAAAGTTTTTAAGACAAGCGGCACGACGGAGCAAAGTCATGGCGCGCATTTTTTCGACACGCTTCGGCTATATGACGCTTCCGCGGTCCCGGTCTTCAAAAAGTATCTGCTTCCGGAACGGGACCGTATTTTATGCTTTTTTCTCATGGCTTCACCCGCCGCTTCACCGCATTCTTCACTTTCTTACATGATGGGGGTCATAAACCGGAGATTTTCTGGAGGGCGGGGGAAGTATTATTTTGAAAATAATGTTTTGAAATTCAAAGAATTGTGCGGCGACCTACGCCGCGCCGAAAAAAAAGAAGCGATCCTGATCCTTTCAACCGCGTTTTCCCTTAAGGCATTTCTCGATTATTTAAGATCAAATAAAATATCGTTTCGGTTTAGGCAGGGAAGCCGTTTGATGGAGACCGGAGGCTTTAAGGGCAGGACAAAGGAGGTTTCGAAAAAAAGGCTTTATTCCAATTGTGAAAAGTTTTTCGGTATCGCGAACGAATACTGCGTGAGCGAGTACGGAATGACCGAGCTCTCAAGCCAGTTTTATGACACGACGCTTAGGGACAAGATTTCACGCGTGAAACGCCGCTCTTTCAAAGCGGGCCCGCCTTGGCTTCGCATGCTTGTGATCGACCCTAAGACCGGTCGGGAAACAAAGAACGGGCGCATCGGGATCCTGCGGCACTTTGATCTTGCGAACCGGGGCTCCGTCATTGCCGTTCAGACGGAGGACGTGGGGCGCGCGGCGGGCAAAGGTTTTGAGCTTCTGGGACGGTTGTCCGGAGCGGATCTAAGAGGGTGTTCACTGAGCTATGAAGAATTCCTGGCAAAATCTTAAGCATAAAGCGGCCTGGCCCCCCATAAGGTCCATTGTCAATTCAATAGGCCGGCTGTCACTTTCGTGGCTCAAAAAGGATTACCCTTACAGAAAAAAAGCTTTGAGGAGGCTTGTCGGGCAGTCAGGCTTCACTCCAAAGATGTCGGAGGCGCTGCTTGACTCGATTTTTAAGCAGCTTACCGCTCCGAAGCTCTGGCAGCTTCTCGAGGCGGAGCTGGGCGACCCGCTTTTTCTGGATGATTTTAGAATAGACAAATTGACCGGTAAGAGAATCCGTGCGCGCGGACCGGGGGTCATCACGCATATTTTTTCGGCCAATGTGCCCAATCCCGCGATTTTAAGCTTTGTGTTCGGAATGCTCTTAAAAAGTGTCAACCTTGGGAAAGTGTCCAGTAAAGATCCGGGTTTCTTGGATATTTATCTTGAGTCATTGAAAGAGACTGACGCAGAACTTGCGGAGCGAAATTTTCTGATCGATCCTAAAGATAGGGAGATCTTGAGAAAGGCGATGAGCATCTCGGATCTCGTGGTGGCTTATGGGAATGACGCTACCTTGGCGAGGATCCAAAAAGAAGTTTCACCCGGCGTTTCTTTTATGGGCTTCGGGCATCGGATGAGCTTCGGCTTTTATTTGAAAGAAGCGCTTACGAAGAAAAATTTGAACACGTTGGCCCAAAAAACGGCGAAGGACATCTGGCTGGTGGACCGGCGAGGGTGCTTATCGCCGCTTGCGATCTATGTCGGAAAAGGCGGAGAGGTGTCCCCGGGAGACTTTTCACAAGCGCTTTCGCGGGAGCTTGGAAAACTTTCGGTGGAGAAGTGGAAAAGACAGGGATTTGCCATCGCGGCAAGAAAAAGTCTTTTGGAAGATTATCAAAGGATTATGAAAATTAAAACCAAACGACCCTCGGGTGGGTACAGTGGCGCAGGCGAAGCATGGACTGTTGTTTGCAATGAGACTATTTTAAAAATTCCTTCTTTCGCGGATAGTCGGTTGATTCATGTGCGAGCGTTTTCGGATGTGAAGGATGTCCTTAAGGCGTTGTCGGTGTTTGGAAAATTTCTTCAGGCAGTTTCACTGGAAGGCAGGTCGGCAACGCGCGGGAAAATAGCCGAAGCGCTTTCAGGTCTTGGTGTCAACCGCATCTGCCGCGCGGGCTCTTTGCAGCTGCCGCCGCTCCACTGGCATCACGACGGCAAATTCAACCTGGCTTCCTGGGTCCGCTGGACAGACCTCGAATCTTAAATCGCGGACTCCGTCCCAAACACCTCAAAAGGGACACGCTAGAAACCTGAAACACTCCAATCTAACATGTCCCTTTTACCAGGTTTGGGACGGAGTCCGGTCATGTGGTAGAATACGAAAATGAAGAAGTGCATTTGCATTCATGGACATTTTTATCAGCCGCCGCGTGAAAATCCATGGACCGGTGAAGTGGACGCCGAACCCTCGGCCGCCCCGTTTCACGACTGGAACGAGCGCATTACAAAAGAGTGTTACGAAGCCAACGCCGAAGCGCCGATCCTGAATTCCAAAGGCGAGGTGGCCCAGCGCGTTAATAATTTTTCAAAAATAAGCTTCGATATCGGCCCGACGCTTTTTTCATGGATGCGCCGCAAAAGCCCTCAAGTCTATCAGGCTATTTTAAATGCCGACCGTGAAAGCGCTGCCAAGCAAGACGGCCACGGCAATGCGATGGCCCAAGTTTATAATCACATCATCATGCCGCTTGCCCCGCGCCGCGATAAGATCACGCAGGTTATCTGGGGCATCCGTGATTTTGAATTTCATTTTAAAAGAAAGCCAGAAGGAATGTGGCTTTCCGAAACCGCCGTGGACCGGGAGACTTTGGGTATTTTGGCCGAGTGCGGTATTGTCTATACGTTGCTCGCGCCGCACCAAGCCAAGCGCATCCGTCATGTGGGTTTCGGTTCCCGCTGGGAATATACGGGGCATGAATCCGTCAATCCCCGTCATCCCTACCGCATTATTCTTGATCAGGGAAGGCAGTTTCATATTTTCTTCTACGATGCGCCAATCTCTCGCGGGATCGCGTTTCAGGGGCTTCTTTCCAGCGGCGACAATTTCGCGCATAAGCTTGTCGGCGCTTTTGGCCACCGTGACAGAGAACAGCTTGTATCGACCGCGACCGACGGCGAGAGCTTCGGACACCATCACAAATTCGGTGAGATGGCCGTTGCCTACGGGCTTAGGAAAATCGAGAATCATCGACTCGCAAATCTCACGAACTTTGCCGAGTTTCTCGATAAATTTGACTCTTTCTGGGAGGTGGATATTCATGAGAATAGCTCCTGGAGCTGTGCGCACGGCATTGAACGCTGGCGCTCAGACTGCGGCTGCCGGATCCACCACGAGGCGGGCTGGAATCAGAAGTGGCGCACTGATTTAAGGGAAGCATTTGATTATTTGAAGGAAATTATTGATCAAATTTATGAATCAGAAACGCGGCATTTCCTGAAAGATCCGTGGCAGGCGAGAAATGACTACATTTCGGTGATCTTAGACGATTCCGCGGAAGTGAAAAAATCTTTTATTTCACGAAATGCGAGAAAGGGTCTCTCCGCGGAGGAACAAAAAAAGTTGTGGGACCTTCTTGACGCGGAAAAATTTTCGCTTTTTATGTATACAAGCTGCGGGTGGTTTTTTGATGACATTTCGGGCATCGAGCCCGTACAAGTGATGAAATTCGCCGCCAGGGCCATGGAACTCGTTCAAAGTCATTATAAAAAGGACATCGAAGCAAATTTTCTCAAAATTTTAAGCCACGCCAAAAGCAATATCGCCGAACAGGGAAATGGCGCGGAAATTTTTAACCGTTATGTCAGGCCCTTGAGGGACTCAAGTTCAGTTTTATCGGGAAAAACTTCCAATGGGTTTTAAGTGCGGTATCGTAGGCCTTCCCAACGTCGGTAAATCCACGATTTTTAATGCGCTCACGCGCGGCTCGGCGATGGCTGCTAATTATCCTTTTTGTACGATCGATCCGAATGTGGGAATTGTCGCGGTCCCCGATAAGCGTCTTCAAGTCCTCACGGAGATAGTCCCTACAAAAAAAATCATCCCCACTTCGATCGAGATCGTCGACATCGCGGGCATTGTAAAGGGCGCGAGCCAGGGCGAGGGGCTGGGAAATCAGTTTTTGAGCCATATCGCCGAAGTGGACGCGATCATCGAGGTGGTGCGCTGTTTTGAGAGCAAGGACGTCGTGCACGTGAGCGGCAGCGTGGACCCATTGCGCGATATTGAGGTGATCCGGACTGAACTTATTTTAAAAGACCTGGAAATTCTGTCTAAGCACAAGGTGCGCCTTGAAAAAGCCTCGCGCGCCGGCGACAAAAAAGCGATTCAAGCGATGGCGCTTTTGGAGCGCTATGAAAAGGCCTTCAATGAGGTGAAAACCGCGAGGCACGTGGCAATGAGCCACGAGGAACGCTTGCTTCTAAAGGACGTAAGTTTTTTGACAGACAAACCGATCCTCTACGTGGCCAATGTCGCTGAAGAGGAGCTAGGGAAACCGGACACCGCTGCGGTCGCCTCCGTTCGAAAAAAAGCCGCGGAAGAGGGCTCGGCGATGATCGTGATCTCGGGAAAAGTCGAGGAAGAAATTTCCAAACTCGAAACCGAAGAGCGCGTGGAGTTTTTGAAGGCCATGAATCTCTCAGAGTCGGGCCTGGACCAACTAGCCAAAGAAGGACACAAACTCCTGGCGCTCATCACTTTTTTTACGGTGGGTGAAACAGAAAACCGCGCCTGGACCGTCGAGCGAGGCGCTTCGGCGCCCCGGGCGGCCGGCAAAATACATTCTGATTTTGAGAAAGGTTTTATCCGCGCGGAGGTGGTTTCCTACGCGGATTTTGTGCAGTACCGCGGCGAGCAGGGGGCCAGAGAGAAGGGGAAGTTCCGTCTCGAGGGCAAAGAATACTTGGTTCAGGATGGCGACATCATGCATTTCAGATTCAGCGTCTAGGGGACAATTTAGTTGAAGTTTTCGGCGCGTTCGATAGAATAGAAAGACTGATTTTTTAAAAAAAAGGAGTTCTCGCGTGGTTACAATTTCTGAGGGAAAATTAAAAAGTTTGGAAGCGGTGGCGAACAAACAGGGTGTCATTACGGCCGCGGCGATGGACCAGCGCGGGTCGCTTCGCAAATCCATCGCGAAGGCCAAGGGCGTGGACGAGAAGGAGATCTCATACGACATGATGTCCGAGTTTAAGACCGCTGTGACGCGGATCCTTACGCCGTACGCCAGCGCGATTTTGCTCGATCCCGAATTTGGCCTCCCCGCCTCAAAGACCCGCTCGAAAAACGCGGGGTTGCTGCTTGCTTATGAAAAGACGGGCTATGATGCCTCGGGTCCCGGCCGGATCCCGACCTTTCTTGACGGCTACAGCGCCAAGCGCCTGCGCCAGGAAGGCGCTGACTGCGTGAAAGTGCTTTTATATTATTCCCCTTTTGATGATCCGAAAGTGAACGAGAAAAAACATCAGATCATGGAGAGGATCGGCAAAGAGTGCGAAGAAGCCGACATCGCTTTTTTTCTCGAATTTGTCGGTTATGATCCCAACGGCGGTGAGGCCAACGATCTGGCGTACGCGAAAATCAAGCCCGATGTTGTCATAAAAAGTATGGAGGAATTCTCGAAGGACAAATACAAAGTGGACGTCTTGAAAGTCGAGATCCCGATTGACGTGAAATTTCTCAAAGGCTCGAAGGCCTTCAACGGCAAAGAAGCCGCTTATGACCTCGAGGAGGCAAAAAGGATCTTCAAACGTCAGGATACCTGCACGAACAGGCCTTTTATTTATCTTTCTGCCGGAGTCAGCGATGAGATCTTCCGGGAAAACCTGGAGCTTGCGATAAGCGCCGGAGTCAATTTCGCCGGTGTGCTTTGTGGTCGCGCCACCTGGAAAGACGGCATCCCTGTCTACGCGAAAAGCGGCATCAAAGCGCTTGAAGCGTGGCTACTGGACCGCGGCGTGAACAATATCAAAGCGCTGAATGCCGTTTTAGAAAAGGGCGCAAGACCCTGGTTTGCGCGTTACGGCGGCCGGGACAAAGTGCAAGTCAAAGCCAGCGCGTACCGGTAATAAAAAAGTGGCGTATCTCCCCGGCAGAAAAGTAGGGCGACGCAAAAAAGGAAGGCGCGGCTCGGCTGACAAGCCGCCTTCGAGGGAGAGTGAGTATCTTGACATTGATCTTGAAAAACTAAAAGGCGCTTACGGAGAGCTTGAAGCGGCGCATCGCGAAGTTCGCGAGTCCCACATCGAAATGATCTTTAACTTGGCCATCGCGGCTGAGTGCAAGGATGCCGACACCGGGGGCCATATCGTCCGCATTAGCGACTACGCGACCGAAGTCGCCAAGGCCCTCGGGCTTTTCGAAGAAGAAATGGACGCGTTGCGTTACGGCAGCCCGATGCACGACATCGGAAAGATCGGCATTCCTGATAAGATTCTTCAAAAACCCGGAAAACTGAATCCCGAAGAGTGGGAAATCATGAAGCAGCACACTGTGATCGGCGCGCGTATTTTCCAAAATTCCCGTTCTCCCATTTTAAAAGCCGCTTCCGAGATTGCGCTCTGCCACCACGAACGTTTTGACGGCAGCGGGTATCCGAGAGCGTTGCAGGGCGAATCGATCCCTCTTTTCGGGAGGATCGTCGGGATGGTGGATGTGTTTGATGCGATTGTGTCCAAGCGCTGCTACAAGGCGGCCTCCACGTTCGAAGAGGCGGTCGAGTATATCCGTTCCCAAGCCGGCACGCATTTGGATCCGAAGCTTGTAAAGGTGTTCCTCAAGATAGAAAAGAAGATCCGTAAGATCTATGATGCGAATACGACGATCCGCCACTTCGTGAATGATTTTGAGAAGTTTTAGCCATGGCTTCCAAGAAAGATTATTATGAGGTTCTGGGCGCCGGCGAAAACGCCTCCGGCGAAGAGATAAAGAAGCGCTACCGCGAGCTCGCCAAAAAATACCACCCGGACGCCAATCCGAACAATAAAGCCGCCGAAGAAAAATTTAAAGAACTCTCCGAAGCGTACTATGTTTTGAACGACCCCAAAAAGCGCCAGGAGTACAACGCTTATAAAAAAGCGGGGTTTACGCAGGGCTTCGGGAGCGGCGCCGGCGCGCAGGGTTTTCAGGGCGCGCAGGGTTTTCAGGGCGCGCAGGGTTTTGACTTTGACGAGATTTTACGCGCATTTCGCACGGGGGGCGGAGCCCAGCAAGGCCGCAGCGGCGGAAGGGCGCAGTTTCATTTTGGCGGCGGGATGAGGGGATTCGAGGACATTTTCGGAGATATTTTTTCCGGTGGAGGCGGAGGAAGGCAGGTTTACGGCACTCGGGATGAAGACGAAGAAGCAGAAGTCTCCTCAGATGCCCACGCTTCGCTCAAAATATCCAGGGCGCGCGCCAAGAGCGGCGGCGAAGTGAGTTTCACGACGCGCGGGGGTAAAAAGATCACGGTAAAAATCCCGCCAGGAATTACAAGCGGAAAAAAATTGCGTCTAGCTAGGCAGGGCGATGAATGCCCGACTTGTCACCATCCGGGGGATCTGATCTTAACGATTAAAGTGGAGTGACAATAGGGGTCAGACCCCCTCAAGCCACGGGGTCTGACCCCTAATCTGCAATGGAGAACAAAGATGAAAAACAAAGCGTGGTTGTTGTTGATTATTGCACCTTTTTTTGTTGTAGCCGGCTGTAATGAGAAGTCCCAAAACGCCGACGTGAAAGTGGAAACGGGTTCACCGGAAATAAAACAGTCTTCCGGTGTCCAGGCGTTTGACCCCGCGACGGCGGGGACGATCAGCGGAAAAGTGGTTTTTGAAGGCCAGGCGCCTGCGCCTCAAGCGCTTTCTATTGCCGGAAATCCTGAATGCGCAGCGATGCATCCGGGCGGGCAGGTGGATTCTGAAGAGCTTCTGGTGAATCAGGGGATGCTTCAGAACGTTTTTATTTATATAAAAGAGGGTCTTGAAGGCCGCGCGTTTGACGTGCCGCAGCAGGCGGTCGCGATCGAAAATAAGGGATGTGTTTATGTTCCTCATGTGGCAGGCGCGCAGGTGAATCAGCCCGTGGATTTGGTGAACTCCGACCCGACGCTTCACAATGTCCACACTTATTCCAAAAATTCAAAATCCTGGAACATCGGGCTCCCGTTTCAGGGCATGAAGCAGACGAAAAAGTTTTCTGCGCCGGAGGTGATGGTTGCTTTAAAGTGCGACGTGCATCCTTGGATGAGAGGGTATCTGGGAATTTTACCGCACCCTTATTTTGGCGTGACAGGCATGGACGGTACTTTTGAACTTAAAAATCTGCCTCCCGGCGAATACGTGATTGAGGCCTGGCATGAAAAACTTGGGGTTCAATCTCAAACGGTGAAGATTGAACCCCAAGAAACGAAGGAAGTCAGCTTTAGTTTTAAAACGGCCTAGAAATTAGCTCCCGCTTTCGGGGCGACCCGGTTAATCAAAAACCACGTAAGCCCAAGGCTCACCGCAAACATGACTACGACCGTGATGATATTGATTGACGGGAAGTGGCTTGCGGCGCCCATGCAAAATAATAGCGGTATCGAAAGATAAGTGTTGATTCTCGAGCGCTTCAGAGCCTTGGCTGCGATTCCTGCCATCTCGGATGGCGCTTCGCCGGCCTTGGTCCACGCGATCAATTTTTTTTGCGACGGCCAGATCACGAACCACACGTTGAACCACATGATCGTCCCCAAGACCGATCCGATCGAGATCCACTGTCCCCAGACGGATGTAAAAAGCCCGCCGGTGCCCATGAACCCGGCATTAGTGGCAATAAAAATTTTCCAGACGATATAGAGCCAGCCCGTGATAAACGTGATCATCGCTCCCCAGCGGAACCACCAGAGTGCGCGTGGCATGAGTTGCGGCACGACTTTCTTTTTGGTGTCCGCATCCATAGTTTTCCCGAACGGGCCGTTCACGAAATTGAAAAAATAAAGATGTCCGATCCAGATGATTCCGGCAATAAAATGAATCCATCGGAAAATAAATAAATGGATCGTATGAACGTCGAGCGTCAAAGCTTCTGGCATAAGGCCTCCTTGTTTGAAACACGTTCATTTTATCAGGAGATTTTTACTAAAGCAATACGGATAGCGTCCGGCGAGGCACAGTGATAGGATGATTTCATGCGGATACAGGCGAAAGATTTTCATTTGGAGGCGACACTCGAGTCAGGGCAAGTGTTCGGGTTTAGTAAAATAGGGCCGCGGGTGACGCCGGAGGGGAGGCCCCGCAGCCCTATTTATCAGGGCACTATAAATGGCCACTCCGTGCGTCTTTGGCAAAAAAATAGTTTGCTTTATGCAGAAGGATCGGGCGCCAAAACAAACTTAACCAAGGAAATCCGCGATTATTTTGATTTGGCCCGCGACATGCGGCCCATTTATCGCATTCTCCTGAATGATACCTCCTTATCTCCGGCATACCGAGCATTCAAAGGCTTGAGGCTGATCCGGCAGGATCCTTGGGAGGCTCTGGCGTGTTTTATTCTTTCATCGAATAATAACGTCAAGAGAATCCAGGGTATTTGGCAAAATTTATCGGAGCATTTTGGAAAACAAAGGAGAGACCAGGCATTCCATTTTCCCAGGCCCGATGAGATTGCCAAAAGCCATGAAAGAATTTTAAGGCAATTGGGACTCGGTTACCGCGCCCCTTTTTTACTTAAAACCGCTTATTTCGTCGCAGCCAATCCGCAGACGCTTGAGGCGATCCGGGAGGCCGGGTACGAAGAAGCCAAAAAACGGGTGCTTGCGTTTCCCGGTATCGGCGAAAAAGTGGCGGACTGTGTTTTGCTCTACGGTTTTGCCAAATATGAGGCGTTTCCTGTGGATGTGTGGATCGGGCGTGTGATACGGCGGCTCTACTTTAACAATAGAAAAATATCGGAAGAAAAAGTGCGTTTATTCGGGCAAAATCGTTGGGGCGATCTCGCCGGCTATGTGCAGCAATATTTGTTTCATGGCGCGAGGATGGAAATTTTATAGTATAATATGCGCAAATAAAGATTGTTTCGCAATAACAACAAGGGAATGAGCAATGAATGAGTTTGGGCAACAAATCAAAAATCTCTATTCCGTCTCTGAAGAAAAGACCGGCTTTTTAAGAAAAAAGCTTGGCCGTCCGCTGACGCTCTCCGAGAAAATTTTGGCTACCCATGTTTCTGATCTTAAAAATCAGGAATTTACCAGAGGCACAAGCTATCTTTCGCTGCGTCCGGATCGCGTCGCGATGCAGGATGCGACCGCGCAGATGGCGCTTTTGCAGTTCATGCAGGCCAAGCCGGAAGGTGTCGCGGTGCCGACCACCATTCACTGCGACCACCTGATCCAGGCGCGCGTGGGCGCGGCCCAAGACATGAAGAATGCGATGCAGGCCCATAAAGAGGTCTATGATTTTTTAAGCAGCGCCGCCCGTCGCTACGGAATCGGCTTCTGGCAGCCCGGCGCGGGGATTATTCACCAGGTAGTTCTGGAAAATTATGCGTTTCCGGGCGGACTTATGATCGGCACGGATTCACATACGCCAAATGCCGGCGGGCTTGGGATGCTGGCGATCGGCGTCGGCGGCGCGGACGCGGCGGATGTGATGTCCGGTCTTTCGTGGGAAGTCAAATGCCCGAAGCTTATCGGTGTTTATCTTAAAGGAAAACTAAGTGGCTGGGCCTCCGCGAAGGATGTGATCTTAAAACTCTGCGGGATTCTCACGGTCAAAGGCGGCACCGACAAGATCGTCGAGTACTTCGGGCCTGGCACGGCCTCCGTGAGTTGTACCGGCAAAGGCACAATCACGAACATGGGCGCCGAGCTTGGCGCGACGACGTCCGTTTTTCCGTTTGACGAAAGAATGGCGGCGTATCTTAAGGTGACAAAAAGAGAGACAATAGCGAAGCTCGCCGAAGCGTACCGCGCGCAACTTATGGCAGACCCCGAAGTTGAAAAAGATCCGAAGAGATTTTATGATGAGGTGATTGAAATCGACCTTTCGAGTCTCGAGCCTTATCTTGTCGGTCCTCACACGCCGGACCTGGCAAGGCCGATTTCACAGGTCGCCCAAGAAGTGAAAAAAAAAGGTTATCCGGTCGAGCTTAAAGCTGCGCTCATCGGAAGCTGCACTAATTCTTCCTATGAGGACATCGGTCGCGCCGCGAATGTCGCGGACCAGGCGAGAAAAGCGGGCATCAAAGCCAAGTGCTATTTCCTTATCTCGCCCGGCTCCGACCAGATCTATAATACTATCAGGCGCGACGGGCAGCTTGGGCTTCTTGAGGGGATCGGCGGCACTGTTTTGGCCAATGCCTGTGGCCCTTGCATCGGGCAGTGGAAACGAGATGACATAAAGCAAGGCGAGAAAAACTCCATCGTGACTTCTTTTAACAGAAATTTCCCCGCCCGCAATGACGGCAACTTCGAAACCCTCGCATTCATGGGCTCGCCCGAGATTGTGACGGCTTTTGCGCTTACGGGGCGGCTTGATTTCAATCCTCTGAAAGACAAGCTTAAAGCAAATGACGGCAAAGAAATTCTTTTGTCGGCGCCCGAAGCCCCGGAATTTCCGGCCGCGGGTTATGCGCCGGGCGAGGCCGGGTTTATTGCGCCGCTGCCTGCGAGCGAAAGAAAAAAAGTCGAGGTTGTGATCGACCATAAGAGCGACCGGCTTCAGAAGCTTGAACCGTTCAGCCGCTGGGATGGGAAAGACTGTGAAAATTTGCGCGTTCTTTTAAAGGCGAAAGGCAAATGCACGACCGACCACATTTCGCCGGCGGGCGCGTGGCTCAAGTACCGCGGCCACCTGGATAAAATTTCCGATAATATGTTTCTCGGCGCTAACAACACATTCACGGAAAAACCGGGCACCGTAAAAAATTGGCTTGAAGGCGGAAAGATCACGACGCCTTCGGAAACGGCCCGGGACTATAAAAGCGAAGGGGAGGGCTGGGTGGTGATCGGCGACGAAAATTATGGGGAAGGCTCAAGCCGTGAACATGCCGCGATGTCCCCTCGGTTTCTCGGGGGCAAAGCGATCATTGCGAAAAGTTTTGCGCGCATCCACGAGACCAATCTCAAAAAACAGGGGATGCTCGCTCTAATGTTTAAGCATTCGGCCGATTACGATAAAGTCTGCGAAGATGACCGCGTGAGCGTCGAGGGCCTAAAAGAGTTTGCGCCCGGCAAGAGCCTTTGGATGAAACTTTCCCACGCCGACGGCAGCAAGGAAGCTGTTGAGTTGACGCATTCCTTTACCCAGGAGCAGGTCGGCTGGTTCAAAGCCGGCAGCGCGCTCAACGCGCTTGCCCGATAACGGTGTTCATGTTATAAATAATGTTAATTCAGTAAATTAAAGTTATTTTCCGATAATTTTCCGGGGGGTCTATGTCTACGCAAACAGCAGCCGCAAAACCGAAAAAAGCCGGTAATTTTGGAGATCATAAAAGCGTGAAGGAATTTATCCGGCATCATTTCCGCCATTTCAACGCGGCGGTAATCGTCGACGCGGCGGAGGCCTACGTCCGGCATTTAGAAAAAGGCGGCAAAATGTTCGTGACGCTGGCGGGCGCGATGAGCACGGCCGAACTTGGGCTCTCGCTCGCTGAGATGATCCGCCAGGACAAGGTGCATGGCATCTGCTCCACCGGCGCGAACCTGGAGGAAGATATTTTTAATCTCGTCGCGCACGATCACTACAAACGCGTCCCGCATTACAGGCATCTTTCAAACCAGGAGGAGCTGGATCTCCGCAATGCCGGTATGAACCGCGTGACGGATACCTGCATCCCTGAAGAAGAGGCGATGCGGCGCATTGAGCGGCAAGTGCTAAAGTTTTGGCAAAAAGCTGATAAAGAAGGCAAGCGCTACTTTCCGTATGAGTATATGTACCAGCTAATCCAAAGCGGCGTCATTGAAGAACATTATCAGATTGACCCCAAAGATTCATGGGTCGTGGCCGCCTGCGAGAAAAACCTCCCGATTTTCACGCCCGGCTGGGAGGACTCGACACTCGGCAATATTTTTGTGGCCAATGTGATGCGTAAAGAGGTGTCCAATTTTCAGGTTGTGAAATCCGGTGTCGAGCAGATGGCCGCTTTAACCGAATGGTACCAGCAGAATACAAAAAAAGAATCTTTGGGCTTTTTCCAGATCGGCGGCGGTATCGCGGGCGATTTCCCGATTTGTGTCGTGCCTCTCATCATTCAAGACCTGAAAGAGAAGTGCCGGCTTTGGGGCTATTTCTGCCAGATCTCCGACAGCACGACTTCCTACGGCTCTTACAGCGGCGCGGTGCCGAATGAAAAAATCACGTGGGGGAAACTCGATGTCGACACGCCGCGTTTTGTGATCGAGTCCGACGCTTCCATCGTGGCGCCGCTTATATTTTCGTACGTTCTCGGAAAATAAGTGTGACGGTCATCTTTCCGCGCGAAAGAGTCCAAAGCGAAAATTTTTTCATCGATACGCGCTTTGGCGTGATCCATGAAGATGAGGAAATTCTGGTGATCGAAAAACCGGCGCCCTTGGCGGTGCATCCGGTCGGCAGCTATTTCGAGAAAAACCTCCACACACTTCTTACGCGCGATCCCCGTTGGCTTGGTCAAAAAATTCATTTCACCCACCGCCTGGATGCCGAGACAAGCGGTGTGATCGTGGCCGCTAAAAGCCACGACGCCGCGCGTTTTATCGGGATCGAGTTTTTAAAAGGCCGCGTGAAGAAAAAATACCACGCGCTTGTTTTTGGGGAGCCGGCCCAACAAGAAGGGCAGATCGATTTTCCTCTGGGCAACGACGCAAGCTCCGGTTTTCACACGGTACGCACGCTTGACCATGAAAACGGGGAAAAGGCTTTTACGCGTTACCGTGTCGTATGGTCAAAGGGCGGCTACTCGTATTTGGAAATAGAACCTCTTACCGGAAAAACCCACCAGATAAGGGCCCATCTTTCTTTCATCGGCCATCCGATCGTGGGAGACAAGATTTACATCGACCTTACTATTTTCAGTCGCTACGTGGTGAACGGTCTGGATGAGGCGATGCTGCAGCGCTTAAAGCTTCCCAGGCTCGCGCTTCACGCAAGCGCCATTTCATTCCGCCATCCAAAAAAGGGAGAGGAAGTGACTTTTGAAAGCAACGCGCCTGATTTCATGGGGGAGATAAAGTTTTGAGAATCTCCAACGAAGATTTTTTAAAATTTAGGAACGATATTTTGTCACTCATCGAAGCGGAAGTGCCGGCCGGCTCAGAAGACGAGACCTACCGCGACATGCTTTTTAACGTCGCGCAGTTGAAGCATGAGAAGCTCGATATCCTGGAGCTCCGCCTCCTTAGCACCGCGTTTAAAGAGCTGCGCTATGCGCTTAAAGTCTTCAAACCTTACCGCCATGTGCCGAAGGCCGCGGTTTTTGGGTCCGCGCGGACCCCCAAAGGTCACGAACATTTCAAATACGCGCAGGCTTTCGGCAGGAAGCTTGCGAAAAAAGGCTGGATGATCATTACCGGCGGCGCCAGCGGTATCATGGAGGCCGCGATGGTGGGCGCCGGCGCCCAGAATAGCTTTGGGCTCAACATCCTGCTTCCTTTTGAGCAGGACGCCAATCCCATTATCAAAGGAAATACAAAGCTCATATTTTTTAAATATTTTTTTACAAGAAAGCTCATGTTTTTAAAAGAGTCAGAAGCGACTGTGCTTTTCCCCGGGGGCTTCGGAACTTTTGACGAAGGTTTCGAATCTTTGACGCTGGTGCAAACTGGTAAGGCAAAGCCCCGGCCGCTGGTGCTGGTCGATCCTCCCGGCAGCGATTTTTGGTCGTCCTCGCTCAAGACGCTCAAGAAAAATATGGAGGGTGGAGGCTTTATCTCGCCGGGAGACCTTTCGCTTTTCAGGCATTTTCAGGACACGGATAAAGCGGTCCAAGAGATCGTAAATTTTTATAAAAATTATCATTCATCGCGCTTTTTCAAGGACAAGTATCTTTTACGCGTGAGAAAACGCCTTTCGGACGGGGAGCTTTTAAAGCTGAACAAGGATTTTAAGGGGATGTTGGCGGAAGGGAGTTTCGAGCGTTTGACGGATATGAGCGAAGACGACATGAAGGACCCGTTTCTCGACAGGATCTTGTTCAAATTTGACCGCTCAAGCTACAGCCGCTTAAGACAGTTGATAGACTACGTAAACTCGCTTTGACTTGACCGGAATGACTATCTTTAGTATGCTAACCCTATCAATTTTACCTGAAAGTATCCGGGGCTTCTCACTAAAAACTCTTTAACTGATTTGAATAGGGTGACTTATGAAAAATATTTTGGATAAAAAAGGTTCGGGTATTCTAGCGGTTCTTTTTTTGGTGGTTTTTGCTGTTTCAAATCTTTACGCAGCGGATCAATCAGCTTCTTATTCGGCTAACCCCGAAAATCCCACGGGAATTGATTTCCCAAAAATCAGAACCAACCACGACGAATATATGGCCAATAAGTTTTCTTGGTGGCCGACGGACGCGAAGCCCGCTCCCGTGAAGGACCCGGACCGCAGCGGTTATTGGTGGTGGCCGACCACGCCGGGCGAGCAGAGGCCGTGGGGAAACCAAGGTTATGTCTATATCCGGAAAATCATTTTTGATTACAGAACTTCCGAAGGCGAGATGAAGCCGTCGCTTATTGTGAAAAAAGTCCTGATGAACGTGAAGGTTTTTTTTGATTATGACAAATCAGATCTGAGAGACGATACAACGCAGGTTCTGAATCAGGCGCTCGGACTTTTGGAACGCAATCCCAAGGCAGAGCTTTTGCTTACCGGCAACGCCGATGTGCGCGGCTCCGAACAGTACAACCAGAAACTGGGTGAGCACCGCGCGTTGTCTGTAAAGGAATATATCGCGAACCGTGGGATCTCCGAAGACCGGCTTAAAATCTTGAGTCGCGGCAAGCTGGACGCTTTGGCGCCGAAGAACGATATCGTCGGAATGCAGAAAGACAGGAACGTGCAGTTTATGGTCGCCGAGGTGGAAGAGGTGATGCTGCCCGCGTCGCAAGCCGCTCTTTACCAGGACAAAGTGGTGGAGGAAAAAAAAGAGCTTGAGGGCGAAGTCAAGGTCAGTATCAAGGAGTATGTGATCCAAAAAGGCGACACGCTCTGGAAGATCGCCGAGCGCGAATACGGCAACGGAATGCAGTGGAAGAGACTTTATGACTTCAATAAAGACGTGATCGCCAATCCTGACCGGCCAAAAAAGGGCACGAAGATCAGGATCCCGATCGAAAACAACGCATAATTTCACCGTTTAAAGTTTGAAGGAGGTTTTCATGGACCAAAATTCACTGGCGAGACCGCAAGCGCAAGTATCGGAGTCGAGTTTTATCTCCGGCGTTTATCTTTGGATGGCGCTCGGGCTTCTCTTGTCGGCGGGCGCTTCTTTCTGGCTGATGAGCCAGCCCGCTTTGCTTAAAGCCGTATTTACCAACTCGTGGCTATTTTTTGGGCTGATCATCGCCGAATTTGCCATGGTGATATGGCTTTCCGCGGCGGCTTTGAAGATGAATGAGGCGTTGGTGACCATTCTTTTCTGCGGCTATTCGTTTTTGAACGGTGTCACCCTCACCTCTATCTTTATCATTTATACGGGCGTTTCGGTCCTTACGACGTTTGCCGTGACAGCCGGTACGTTTTTCTTTTTCAGCCTTTATGGCTTGACGACGAAGAAAGACCTCACTTCCATAGGCAGTCTTGCGATGATGGGGCTTTTTGGCGTGATCATCGCCAGCGTCGTGAATATCTGGCTGAAGAGCCCGGCGGTGATGTGGGTGATGACCTTTGTCGGCATCGCGGTATTTTTAGGGCTTATCGCTTATGATACGCAGAAGTTGAAGCGCATCCATGCCATGGGCGCGGACACTCCCGAAATTCAAAGGAGAGCCGCGATTTTGGGGGCCCTTACACTTTATCTTGATTTTATCAACTTATTTTTGCTTCTTTTGCGCGTTTTCGGCCGGCGGCGGAATTAATTTTTTAAAATTTTTTGTTCAAGGGAGTCTATGATAAATAGGCTCCCTTTTTCTATCAACATTTTTTAAATTTATTTTATGGCACTCCTCCTGAAGAAAGTCGAACGTCCCCGCGAGCTTAAGTGGTACCAGGCAAGCTCGATGCTCTACGGCGACTGGGGCACCTCCAAAGCGTATGTTCTCGGGCTTGCGTTTGCGATCGCGGGCCATGCTTCGATGTTTTTTCTTCTTGCGATGGGCGCTCTGACGGCAGTCGTCGGTTTTTGTTATATCATTATCTGCAAAGCCTATCCCGATGGCGGAGGCGTTTACTCGGCGGTCCGTTCGCGTTCTAAAACACTGGCGGTCGTCGGCGCGCTTTTGCTGGTCGCCGATTATGTGGTGACCGCGTCACTCAGCAGTATCGAAGCTTTTCATTATCTGGGTTGCGCTCGCCCCGAGCTTTGGGCTATCGGGGCGCTCGTATTGATTGGAATTATTAATATCGTAGGTCCCACTAAAAGCGGCGATATCGCCACTTTAATTTCTATCGCAGTGATATTTTTTCTTGCCGTTTTATGCGTGGCGGTCGCTCCACACATCGTGAATATTCAGGTTTCCGTTCCCCAAGGGTCTTTTTTCTCCAACTGGACAAAGTTTGTAGGTATTGTGTTGGCGCTCTCGGGCGTTGAGGCCATTGCGAATGTCACCGGTATCATGGTGGAGCCGGTGGGTAAGACTGCCCGGCGCGCGATCCTTCCGGTGCTCCTTGAGGTCACGGTTGTTTCGCTTATTTTGGGTGCCGCCATGAACTCGATCCCCGGTCTTGCCGGCCACACCGAAGACATGATACGCGCGATTGCCGACCACTATATCGGTTCCTGGTACGGTAAGATTATTGCGGTGGTGATGGGGCTGCTTCTTTTGTCCGCCTGCAATACGGCGATCATGGGCCTTATCAGCGTTACTTTTTTAATGGCGAAAGACAAGGAACTTCCTCCGGTCTTTAGCAATCTTAATCGCTACGGAATGCCGTGGTTTAGCCTGCTGGTGGCGGTAGTTGCGCCTATCTTGGTGCTGGCGCTCGAGCACGAAGTGGAGCACCTGGCTGCTCTCTACGCGATCGGCGTGGTAGGGGCGATCGCCATCAACCTTGCGGCTTGCTGCACCAATTTTAATCTGAATATCAAAAAGAATCACCGGATTCTTTTAGGTGCGGCAGGCTTTGTCATGATTTTTGTGGAGCTCACGATTATTTATCAGAAGCACCACGCGGTAATTTTCGCGGCAAGTGTTTTGACGGTTGGGCTTCTGGCGCGGTCAATCGCGCAGTTCATGGAAGCAAGACGCGTGGCGATACCCGCCGAACTCGGCGTCAACGTGTTGACGATCGAGGAAGCGCGCGATCTTATGCCGCTCTATAAAGGCTCGACGCTTGTGGCCATCAAAACGGTGAGCGCGTCGCTGGTGGAAGAGGCCTCTTTGCACGCGAAGGCCAAGAGTGAGAACGTGCTTTATACGCTTTTTGTGGAAGAAAAGCCGCCCGGCTGGGCCTACCCCGAAGAGGTGGAGCCTTCGAAGCAGGCTGTTGATGTTTTGAGGGAGGCGATACAGAAATTTGAAAAGCAGGGCATTACGGCGGTGCCGCTGTGGAGCTTGAGTGAAAATGCGGGTGCAACGATCGTAAAAACTTCAAAGGATCTTGACCTGAATACTGTCATGATCGGGACGACGCGGCGTGGCACGATTGAAAGACTTTTGAGGGGAGAAGTTTTAAGCACTATCTCGGAACAGTTGCCACAGGACAAGCGCCTGGTTATTTGTAACTAACAAGGGGTGGAGGTAAATCGTATGTCAAAGCTGGTGTTGGTCAGGCATGGCGAATCCCAATGGAACCTTGAAAACCGTTTTACCGGGTGGGTGGATGTTCCCTTGTCCGAGAAAGGGATCAAGGAGGCCCGGGAAGCCGGCAAGCGGATAAAAAAAGAGCGGATCCATTTTGATAAAGCCTACACGTCGGATCTGAAGAGGGCCCAAAATACACTAAAACTTATTTTAGAAGAGCTGGCGCAGCAAAGTGTTCCCGTAGAAAAAGACCAGGCGTTGAATGAGAGGCACTACGGCGATCTGCAGGGACTCAACAAGGCCGAGACCGCGGAGAAATTCGGCGATGAGCAGGTAAAAATCTGGCGCCGCTCGTACGATATAGCGCCGCCGAACGGCGAAAGCTTGAAAGACACCGCCGCGCGTACTCTGCCTTATTTTGAATCGAAAATAATTCAGGACCTTAAGAAAGGCTTGAACGTGATTGTGGCGGCCCATGGCAATAGCCTCCGGTCGATTGTGATGGATTTGGATAAACTTACACGAGAACAGGTGCTCGAACTTAATCTCGCGACGGGGGTGCCCATTATTTATGAGTTTGATAAAAATCTTAAAATTATTTCTAAACGCGAATTAACTGGTTAAATTTTTATCGTCCAACATATTTTTGTTATAAATTAATAACTTATTGACAGAAAATTTACGTTCTGATAACCTAAATACAAAATAATAGATAATTGTAAAGCTTAGTTCAAATTTACTGAAGGGGGGTATCGACATGGATTTAGATACAAGTGTGCTGGAACCTGTAAAGCTTATGTGGGTGAAAGTCCTCGGTTCTCTCCCGACCGTTATCAGTGTCATTGTTATCTTCATTGTCGGCTGGGTCATCGCCTCATTGGCCCAACGGGTCATCACGCGCTTTTTGAAGCTCGCGCGGCTGGATACAGCGAGTGAAAAGACGGGCATCGCCAATATTCTCACCAAGGGAGACATCAATTACACGCTCTCCGAAATCATCGGTGTGATTATCTATTGGCTTTTGATGCTCGTGGTGATCCTGATGGTGGTGAACACATTACAGCTGACGGTCGCTGCGGAGCTTTTAAACCGCATCATTCTCTATATTCCTAATGTGATCGCGAGTGTTTTCATACTCGTTTTGGGTATTTTTTTCTCGAGCATTATTGCCAATACGGTGCGAACGGCCGCCGCCAATGCCGGCATCCAGCAGTCACGTTCGCTGGGGCAGGCATGCCAAGTGGGTATCGCCGTTTTCGTATTCGTGGAGGCCCTGAAACAGCTTCAGATAGACACTTCACTGATCGAGCTCTTGCTAAAGGCCGTCTTGGGCGCGCTTGCGTTGGGAGCCGGTCTTGCGATAGGTCTAGGCTGCAAGGATATGGCCGCGAAATACGTGGGACAATTGATCGACAGTTTTAAAGCCAGAAAATAGAAAATCTTAAGATAAAAAGTCATAAGTCCTAAGTTATAAGTCATAAGTAAAAGCATTAAAAAGTTTTGACATTTTTGCTTATGACTTACTACTTATAACTTATGACTTCTTTATGTTATAGTGCTCCTATGTTTAAGAGAGTCTTGCCCGTTTTTTTACTTTGCCTCTTTGCCTCCGGCTGCAATTCATACGCTCCCGAAGAGCTTGACCGCCTCACCAAGGAAGATCCTAATTTTAAGCAGCTGATCCTCGCGCGCGACCGCGCGCATGTGCAAATCGCCTCGATAAAGGGGGATCTGCTTGCGAAGAAAAAAGTGATGGATATGCAGATCGACAAGCTCCGGCGCGATTACGATGCCTATGCGAAAGTGCAGAATCTGAAGGCCGAGAAAATCGGCTCCACGATTGAGGCCAGCCGCAATTCTCTAAAAAAGGAAATCGAAACGATGGGCGCGCAGTTGGCCGCCAAGGAAAATGAGCTTGAAGGCTACGAGAAAACGCTTGCTGACGTCAAACGCGTGATTGGTGAAAGTAAAGGCATCAAATTCTCTGCCCAGGAAAAGCAAAAATGGGAAGAGCGGATTCTCATGCTTTCCGAAAAGATAGGGCCGCTTTCCGATGACATCCAGGATCTCAAACTTCAAATACGCTTAAAAAAGCAGAAAATAGGTTTCCTCAAGTAGTTCCTATGTTTTATCCTTCCTACCGTGAATTTAAAAATACCGCCGGTAAAGACGCTTTTTTCCCGTTTGTAAAAAAACTCGCGTTTGTTCTCGATCCATTTGAAGTCTATCTCAAATTAGCTCCGGATTCGCCGCGTGTTCTGCTCGAGAGCGCGCGGTTTTCCCGGAAGATGGGCCGCTATTCGGTCATCGCGAAAGACCCTTTTCTTATTTTCGAGTATCGTAATGGGAAAGGATTTTTGGATTCGGGAAAAACTCGCGAGGAAATCTCAGAGGATCCGTTCAGCATTTTGAAGAAACTTTTGAAAAAATATTTCGTACGGAAACCTGCCGGGTTACCGCCGTTTCTAGGCGGCGCGATAGGTTATTTTGGCTACGAAGCCAAAAACCTGCTTGAACCCGGGCTCTCACAGAACGCCGTGCGCGATTTGGACCTGCCGGATATTTATTTTATGTTTTTTGACTCCGGATTTGTAGTTGACCACGAAAAGAAAGAGACTTTTATTTTCTTCGATGCGCGCGTCAATGGAAATCCGAAAACGGTGTACGACGGCGCTGCCCGGAAGGTAGAGGCGCTTGAAAAAGAAATTGAGAAATTCGCCGGGGTGGAAAATTTTTCAGGGAAAAAATTAGATAAAAATTCGATAGAGTGTTCGCATACAAAGCCACAGTTTGTGGCGATGGTCAAAAAGGCCAAGCGCTACATAAGGCGCGGCGATATCTATCAGGCCAATTTGTCACAGCGCTTCAGCTTTCCCTTTAAAGCGGCCCCGGCCGAGGCTTACCGGGCCTTGAGACAAGTGAACCCGTCTTCTTTTTTTGGGATTCTGGAGACAAAAGATTTCAGCATTGTTTCAGGCTCACCCGAGAGGCTTCTCAGGCTTGAGGAAAACGTGCTCGAGTCGCGCCCCATCGCGGGCACACGGTCGCGGGGGTCCAGCCTCAAAGAAGATGCGGAAATCTCGCTTGAGCTTGTCTTGAATGAGAAGGAGAGGGCTGAACACATCATGCTCGTGGATCTCGAGCGCAATGACTTGGGGCGCGTGGCAGAGTATGGCAGTGTGAATGTGGATGAGCTGATGGTCGTGGAAGATTATTCACACGTAAAGCACATTGTTTCCAACGTGAAAGGGACTTTGAGAGAAGGCTTGGACGCGGTCGATGCGCTGAAGGCATTTTTTCCCGGAGGCACGATCACCGGCACGCCGAAGGTACGGTCGATGGAAGTGATCGATGCGCTTGAGCCTGTCGCGCGCGGTCCCTACACCGGGTCGCTCGGTTATTTTAGTTTTACCGGGGACATGGATTTTAATATCATTATAAGAAGCCTAGTGCTCAAAAAGCACCGGGCTTATTTGCAGGTCGGCGCGGGGATTGTCGCCGATTCCGTTCCGGAAAATGAATATGACGAAACTCTTTACAAAGCAGAAGGCCTTTTCTCAGCGCTCTTCGGAAAAGTCGCGACGCGCGGTTTTTTCAAGGAATGCGGCGCTTCGATCAAGCGCGCTATTTGAGATTTCCTGTTTCGAAACCTTAAGGGTTTACGGCGGGAGAATTTTCGAATGCAGCGAGCATTTGGCGCGTCTTGCCGAGTCATGTCAGGGAATCGGCAGAGCGCTTCCGTGGCAAGTCGGGAAGCTCGAGACGTGGCTTAATGACGCCCTGCGCGAAAGCGCTTTTAAGGAGGCTCTCTTAAGAATTGGGGTCAACTGGGAAACTAAAATTAGCGGTTCGTTTGTTTCGATGATCCGGGAATTTCAGGCTTATCCCGAAGATTGGTATAAGGAGGGCGTTGCGGTCAAAACTGCGGTCACGAGGCGCTGGACACTCAAAGCGCAAGACTCTCAGATAAAGTCTTCACAGTATGCCAGTGGCGTGATGGCGTTTCTGGATAAAGGCCAGGCACCCGTGCACGAGCTTCTTTTTCTGGGTCAGGGCGGGACGGTCGCGGAAGGCAGTGTCTCCAATATTTTTATCGTGAAGGAAAAAAGGCTTTTGACACCTCACGCGGCTTCAGGTATTTTAAGGGGGGTCACGCGCAATTTTGTGGTCTATTTGGCGAAGCAGCGCGGCATTCAAGTCGCCGAGACTTTTTTGACGCGCCATGAGATTTATTCGGCCGAGGAATGTTTTATGACCAATACGTCTTCGGAGGTTTTGCCCGTCGTCGAAGTGGATGCAAGAAAGATCGGAGACGGCGGTCCCGGCCCTATGACCCGGGGCCTTCGCGCGGACTTCAGAAATTACGTCGAGGTTTTTAGAAAAAATGGTCAAAATTAAAAGAGCGCTTATCAGTGTTTACGATAAGACCGGCATCGCGCCTCTTGCGAAGGCGCTTCGTAAGTTAGGCATTGAAATTATATCGACCGGCGGCACCGCGAAGCTCTTAAGGAAATCGGGCGTTCCGGTCACCACGGTGGAAAGTATCACCCGGTTTCCCGAGATGCTTGACGGACGGGTCAAAACGCTGCACCCCAACCTGCATGCGGGGATCCTTGCGCTGCGCGATAGCCCGCTTCACGTGAAGACGCTTGCCAAGCACAAGATGCGGCCGATTGATCTTCTTGTAGTGAATCTCTATCCATTCTGGGACGCCGTGAAAACAAAGACGGATGAAAAAGAAATCATAGAAATGATCGATATCGGGGGCCCGGCGATGCTGCGCGCCGCTGCGAAAAATTTCCGATTTGTTGCAGCACTCTCGGATGCGCGCGATTACGAGGCGGTGTTGGCCGAACTTAAGAAAAACGACGCGTGTCTTGGCGAGACGACGCTGAAGAGCCTGGCCGCCAAAGTTTTTAAGCTGACCGCTTATTATGACGGTCTTGTTGCCCGTTATTTCGAGGGCAAGGGTTCCAAAGAAATTTTGCCTCAGAAACTTACGCTTGATTTTGAAAAGGCAGGAGACCTTCGATACGGCGAAAATCCCCATCAGAAGGGCGCCTTGTATAAAGAAAAAGGGCTGCGCTATTTGGGGGTGGTCGGCGCAAAAAAATTAAGCGGCAAGGAATTGTCATTTAATAATATTTTGGATCTCGACGCGGCACTTGAGATGGTAGAGGCTTTCGAGGAGCCCGCCTGTTCCATTGTTAAGCACACTAGCGCCTGCGGTTTCGCGACAGGCGCTGACGTGAAGACGGCTTTTAAAAACGCGTGGGCCTGCGATCCGCTTTCGGCGTTCGGATCTATCGTCGGCTTTAACAAGACGGTCGACAGGAAAACGGCCGAAGCAATTTTAAGAAGCGGTTTTGTCGAGTGCATCATTGCGAAAGGTTTTGACGAGGCCGCGCTGCGACTCTTACGGGAGAAGAAAAACTTGAGGCTCTTGTCGGTGGCCCATGAGCCGGAAAATACCGAGCTTGATTTTAAGAAAGTGAGAGGTGGCCTTCTTCTCCAGGAACGTGACTTAAAGGAGCCGCTCGCCTCGAACCTTAAATGCGTGACGAAAAAAACACCCTCCCAGAAAGAAATAAAGGACCTATTATTCGCGTTTAAAGTCTGCCGCTACGTGAAGTCCAATGCAATTGTGGTGGCCAAAGACGGCGTGACGCTTGGTATCGGCATGGGCCAGCCATCCCGTGTGGATTCCTGTCAGACCGCTTTGAGAAAAGCCGGCGCGCGTGCGCGCGGAGCGATACTCGCCTCCGATGGGTTTTTTCCGAAACCCGATTCTATTCGGCTTGCCCAAAAAGCCGGTATCCGGGCCATCATTCAGCCGGGCGGTTCTATCCAGGACGAGACTGTGATCAAAGCCTGCGACCGTGCCAAGATCAGTATGGTGTTCGCGGGAGTCCGGCATTTTAAGCATTAATTACTGAGCCCTCACCCAGTCTTCCCGAAGCAAACATTTACCTCTTAAAAATGGTATAATTTGGATAGAAGCGAAGCGTGCGTCCCATAAAAGGGGGGTTCTTTATGAAGGACTGCTTTGGGTGCAAAATAGCTTGTCTTCTGGTAACACTGGGCGCTTTAAACTGGGGATTGGTGGGTTTTTTCGGTATAGACCTGGTAGCCAAGTTCCTGGGTGACATGACGACCATAAGCCGCATAGTTTATGGGCTCATAGGTATTGCTGGGCTCCTTAAGCTGGTGAGCCTTTTTAAAGCCTGCCCGATGTGTAAAAAAGGGTAGTCTGGCGAAAAGGGTTTTCAAAAATAAAAGCCCCTCTTCGAAAGAGGAGGGGTTTTCTATCTTAGTGTCACCCTATGGATTATAATCAGTCACTCGAGTATATCGATTCCTTCATTAACTACGAAAGAACCGCCGCCTGGGAGTATCCGGAAGCACTCAAGCTCGACCGTATGCGCGCGCTTGCCAAAGAATTTGGGAACCCTCAGAACACCTATCACACCGTCATCATCGGCGGGTCCAAAGGCAAAGGCTCGACCGCTGCGATCTTAAGCTCCATCCTAAGGATGGAAAATTACAAAACAGGCCTTTATACGTCGCCGCACGTTTTAAACGTGCGCGAGCGTATTCAAGTCAACGGTCTGCCGATCAGTGAAATCCGCTTCACGGAAATCGTCTTAAAATTAAGGGGTATTTTGGACGACTATTTCTGGAGGAAAAATCCGCCGACGTATTTTGAGACTCTCACCGCGATGGCGTTTTATTATTTCAAAGAAATGAAGGTTGAAGTCGCGGTGCTTGAGGTGGGCTTGGGAGGTCTTTTTGATTCGACCAACATTGCCCAGGCCAAGGCCGTAGGAATCGCACCGGTAAGTCTTGAGCATACGGACAAGCTTGGAAAAACCATCGCCAAAATCGCAGTGCAAAAATGCGGCATTATTAAAGGCCGGGAATTGGTCGTAAGTGCGCCCCAGCTTCCTGAGGCCGAGAGTATTATCAGGAAAACCGCCGAAGAAAATGACGCGCAGCTTTATTTCGTAGAGCATGATATCCGTATATTCGAGAGAAATCACGGCGAAGATTTTCAGAATTTTGATCTCCGAAGCCCGTTCGGAAATTTTTTTGATCTCAAGCTTCATCTTTTGGGAAAACATCAGCTTGAGAACGCGGCCCTGGCGGTGGGACTCGCGAAAGGGCTGGAAACCAGAACAAGGATGAAACTTTCGGACGCAGCGGTCAAGCGCGGCATTTTGGATGCGCGCTGGCCCGGACGCCTTGAGAAAATAAGCGATCATCCGACGGTAGTGGTGGACGGCGCGCATAATCCGGAGAGCATGAAAAAGCTCGTAGAAGCTCTTCACAGACATTTCCATTTTGGAAAATTGATCGTGATCGTGAGTATTTTGGCTGACAAAGACGCGGAGGGGATTCTCTCAGCGCTTTATGCGGAGGCCGCCTTTTTTGTCGTGACACAGGCAAGAAATCCAAGGGCTTTGGAAGCGAAGCTTTTGGCCGAAAAAATAAAGGGCGCCGGAAAAAAGATATTTATCGAAGCAAGTCCCGGAAGGGCATTGGAGCGGGCCACGGCTCTGGCGGGCGCCGGTGACTTGGTCCTCGTGACGGGGTCGCTTTTCCTGGTGAGTGATATTATCGCGGAATCAAAAAACCATGACACTTCGACAGTTTGACTGCGATACGATCGTGGCCATTGCCACGCCGCCGGGCGAGGGCGGGATCGGCGTGGTGCGGTTGAGTGGCAATCGCGCGATTGTGATCGCCGACAAAATTTTTGAGTCCAGGCGGAAGCTTAAAGTGCATGAACAGAAAAGCTTCACCGCGCAGTACGGGCATATTGTCTCGCGTGAAAATTCACACGAGCCCGAGGTGATCGATGAGGTCCTTTTATTTCTCATGCGCACGCCCAAAAGTTACACCTGTGAAGACGTCGTTGAAATAAGCGCTCATGGAGGACAGGCGGTTTTGCAGGCGATCGTGGGACTTGCTGTGAAAAATGGCGCGCGGCTTGCGGTCCGCGGGGAATTCACGAAACGCGCTTTCTTGAACGGCCGCATCGATCTTTTACAGGCAGAGGCGGTGCTGAATCTCATCCAGGCCAAGACCGAACTTGGCCGTCAATGGGCCACCCGTGAATTAAAGGGTATTTTGTCCGAAAAAATAGAGCGTTTCAAAAAAGAACTGTTGGATATTTTAAGTCATCTTGAAGCCTCGATCGATTTTCCCGATGATTTTCCCGATACGCAATCAATGCCTGAGATAGCAAAAAGGCTTGAGATTTTAAGCGTTGCCATCGAGAAGCTTTTAACCGGCTCTGCGTTAGGGTTGATTGTCAGAAAGGGACTGCGTGTGGCCATTTGCGGAAGACCCAATGTGGGAAAATCAAGTCTGATGAACCAGCTTTCAAAAACAAACCGCGTCATTGTCACACCGCATCCGGGCACGACGCGCGATGTCGTGGAAGAAGAGATAGGCTTGGGCGGTTTTCCGGTCAGGATTTTGGATACGGCCGGGATCCATGACAGCGGTCATCCGATCGAAAGGGAGGGGATTGAGAGGTCCAAAAAAGCGGCGGCGGAAGCGGACCTTGTTCTGTATGTGCTGGATGCCAGTCAACCCTGGAGCGATCACGATGAAGCGCTTCTTTTGGGGCTGGTGGATAGGCCAAAAATTCTCGTTGTGAATAAGTGTGACCTTTCAAGGCAGCTGGACAGTGCTTTATTAAAACAAAAATTGGCCCAAATCCCGCAGGTGGAAATTTCATGTGTAACGGAAAATGGGGTCGATATGTTAGAGAATAAAATACTTAGTTTTATTACACAGGGCAAGGCTACTTCGTCCGAAGAGGCGGTTGTGAGCACGATCCGCCAAAAAGAACTGCTTGAAAAGGCATCTAAGAATATCGAGGATGCCCGTAAAGGGTGTCTGGCCCGTCTTTCACCCGAGCTTGTGGCCCTGGATGTCAGGCTTTCTCTGGATCAATTGGGAATGCTGGTGGGGGAAGTGTTGACCGAGGATATCCTCGAAGTTCTTTTTAACCAATTTTGTATTGGTAAATAGCCCACCGCTAAACTCCTTGCAGTAAAACGAGTTAAATTATATAATAAGTCGCTTAATTTGGTGATCTCCCGACAACTATGCTATTGGAAACATCTGGATCAATTTTCGATCAGTGGTGGCGCAATAAGATTTTTTTTGCCGGCTTCTGGTCCTGGTTTTTGGCCCAGGCGATGAAAGTGGCCTTGGGGTTTATGAGGGAGAAGCGCTTTAATTTTAAGTGGTTTGTAGGCTCAGGCGGCATGCCTAGTTCCCATGCGGCGCTTGCCTGCGGACTTACGACAGCGGCAGGCCTTCTCCAAGGCTTTGATTCGGGCCTTTTTGCGATGGCCTTCGCATTTATGGTCATTACGATGTTTGACGCGCAGGGTGTGCGGCGTCAGAGCGGCAAGCAGGCCGGGGCCTTAAACAAGATTCTGGATGACCTTTACGCCCAAAAAGGGTTTCAAGAAGCGCCGTTGAAGGAGCTTTTTGGACATACCCCCGTGGAAGTTTTTACCGGCGCCTTTGTCGGAATCTTTGTCGCGTTGATTGTCTACTCTATTTAAAGTGGACCTTTAGAGGTGGGCTTGAGGCGAAAAACGGTTTTTATATTTTTACTGAGTGTGCTGGGCTTGGGGTTGGTTTCGCGGGCTTTTAGCGCTTCGCCTGCCCAAACACTTACCCCTACTCAATCCGCCGAAACACCCCTTTTTAAGGCGCTCATGTCTGCGCAAGCCGATCCTCATTCCATGGTTTATGAAGTTAAGCGCGGAGACAATCTGACATCCATCGCCAAAAAAAACGGCGTTACGGCCGATCTTATAAAAAAAATAAACGGTTTGAGCGGCGATAAATTAATTCCCGGCAAGAAACTGAAAATTCCCAACTATAAATTCAGCGTGGTTGTTGACAAATCCCAGAATACACTTCTTTTAAAAGGCAATGAAGAAGCGTTGAAAACTTACGTAGTTTCCACCGGAAAGAATAACAGCACACCCGTGGGTGTTTTTAAGATCACGGATAAACTCATTGATCCTACCTGGTACAAACCAAACGCGGTGTTGCCGCCGGGAAGCCCCGAAAATATTTTGGGAACGCGCTGGCTCGGCATTTCTAAAGAAGGTTACGGGATCCATGGCACGACTGAGCCAGAAAAACTCGGCCAGCAAGTGACAGCCGGCTGCGTGCGCATGCGTAATAACGAAGTAGAAGAGCTGTATGCGATCGTGCCTGCTTCCACCGAAGTAACCATTGTGGATTAGCCATGATAGCGACGCTTGATTTTGAAAAACCTATTTTTGAGCTTGAGAAAAAAATCTCAGAGCTCAAGCACTTGAGTGCGGATGGGAATCTTAACCTTCAGTCGGAGGTCAAAAAGCTCGAATCCCGTCTTGACCACGTGAAAAAAGAGACCTACGCGCATCTGACGGCGTGGCAGAGAGTGCAGATCGCGCGCCACCCAAAGCGCCCCTACACGCTCGACTATATCCACCATATTTTTACGGATTTTGTGGAGTTTTACGGTGACCGAACGTTTGCGGACGACAAGGCGATGGTGGGCGGTTTTGCGAAGTTTGAAGGACAGACATTTTTGGTGATTGGCCATCAGAAAGGCCGTGATGCCAAAGAAAATATCATGAGAAACTTCGGCAGCGCCCATCCGGAAGGTTATCGCAAAGCGATGCGCCTTATGAAAATGGCCGAGAAGTTCAATGTACCCATTGTTGTTTTTGTGGATACGCCCGGCGCTTATCCCGGGGTAGGCGCCGAGGAGCGTGGACAAGCGTACACGATCGCGTATAATATTCGCGAGATGGCGAGGGTCCGTGTGCCGATCATTGTGATTATCATCGGCGAAGGCGGCTCGGGCGGCGCGCTGGGAGTTGGTGTGGGCGACCGGGTATTTGTGCTGGAGAATGCTTATTATTCGGTCATCTCTCCTGAGGGCTGCGCGGCCATTTTGTGGAAAGACAGGACCAAAGCGCCCGACGCAGCGGCTGCCTTGAAGCTTACCGCGAAGGATCTTCTGGAAATGAAGCTGATCGATGATGTCGTCAAAGAACCGCTCGGTGGCGCGCACCGTAACCTCGAGGAAACTGCCGAAGCGATTAAAGCCACGATCAAAAAAAGCTGGAAAGAACTCCAGGGATCGGATCCCGCCGCGCTTGTTGAGAAAAGATACGAAAAATTCAGGATGATAGGCGCCTATCAGGATGTCACACAGTCACGTCCTATTACAAAAATTCATGTTAAAAATGAGAGAAAACGCTACGAAAAAAGAATTTCTAGTACCCAGTGATCTTTCTGAAGTCCAAAGAGCGAGTGCGAAGGTTTTGTCGTTCCTGGAGCCTTTGGATCTGAGCGAAGCTTTTTCGTTTGATATCCGTCTCTGTCTTGAAGAGGCGCTTATCAACGCGATCAAGTACGGCAATAATTTTCAAAGAAATCTTGAAGTACGCCTTGTGGTGGAGTACGACAATCGCAAGGTTCAAATCATGGTTGAAGATAAGGGAAGCGGCTTTAACCCGAAGGAGCTCAAAGATTGCACGCATCAGGAAAATCTTTTGAGAAATCGCGGACGCGGCGTATACCTTATCCATCAACTGATGGATAAGGTGGAATACAATGAAAAGGGCAACCGGCTTTTCATGATAAAGTCACTTGAAAAAAGAGGGGTAAAAGGTTAAAAAGGTGCTTGGGAAAAAAGGGGGTAATTTATGGAAGTAAAATCTTTACAACAAGACGGGGTCATGATTTTTCAGGTGCATGGGGAGATCAATATCAGCACCTCTCCCGATCTTAAGAAAGCTTTTGAAAAACAGGCCACCAGAAAAATAGTCGTGGATCTTGAAAGGGTAAGCTACATCGACAGCTCGGGACTCGCGACGCTTGTCGAAATGCTAAAAAAAACCAAATCTCAAGGCGGCGCGTTGGGCCTGGCGGGCATGACAGATAAAGTGAAAAGTCTTTTTGAAATTACAAAACTTGATAAGTTGTTTTTTATTTCCCAAAACCAGCAGGAAGCGGTCACAAAAATAAAATAGAAGGCATTATGATCTCATTTCTTGAAAAGATCGGCCGGGGCCCCCTTTCCTTCATAAGACAATTCAAAGAGGTGCTTGCTCTTTTTGCCCAGACCCTTTACTGGGTGTTTCTCGGGCCTTTTAAAAAGAAGGCCGTTTCAAAAAAGAATTTATTCGCGCAGACGGTTTTTTCCGGCCTCGATTCCCTGATGATAGTGTTTTTTGTCGATTTTTTTATAGGAATCGTCTTGGCGATGCAGTCCGCTTATCAGCTGGAAGAGCTGGGCGCGACGATTTATGTGGCGGCGCTTGTGGGTGTGTCGATGACCCGCGAAATCGGGCCGGTCTTGACGTCGCTTGTGATCGCCGGCCGTGTGGGCGCAGCGATCACTGCAGAATTGGCGACGATGAAAGTGACGGAGCAGGTTGAAGCGCTTCAGACGATCAGTCTTAACCCCGTGCGGTACCTTGTAGTGCCCAGGTTTTTGGCCCTTCTTTTCATGCTTCCTTGCCTTACGATCGTAGGAAATTTTATGGGCATCATCGGAGGGTATCTTGTCGGAGTGTTCAACTTAGGGTTAAGTTCCGGCCTCTACATCGACACCACCATTCAATTTTTGGAAGTCAAAGATATCATGACAGGTCTTTTTAAGACGGCCATTTTCAGCATGATTATCAGCATGATAGCTTGTTACCAGGGGCTGTCCACGGACGGCGGCGCCGAGGGCGTGGGACGCTCAACAACGCGCAGTGTCGTGCTTTCTTTTATTTTGATTATTGTCGCGGACGCGATTCTAACCGCAGTTTTTTACTTCGCAAATACTTAAAAAGGCAATGGCCGTGAATAACAAAGAAGTTATCATCAACGTCAAAAATATCACGAAAAAATTTGGTGACCGCACTATTTTAAACGGCATCAGCCTTGATATTTATGAGGGCGAGACGCTTGTGATCATGGGTGGTTCCGGCTGCGGTAAGAGCACGTTCCTGCGCCATCTCATCGGGGCCATTCGTCCGGATTCGGGCGAGGTATGGATGTTCGGAAAGGACATCGCAAAAGCCTCTGATGATGAGATGGATGAGATACGCAAAAAATTCGGCATGCTTTTTCAGTCAGGGGCTTTATTTGACTCGATGACGGTGGGCGAGAATATCGCGCTTCCTTTAAGGGAGCACACAAAGCTTGATGAAAATATTATAAGCATCGTGATCAAAATGAAGCTTGAACTTATGGGATTGAGGGGCTTTGAAAATCTCATGCCTTCGCAACTCTCGGGAGGAATGAAAAAAAGGGTGGGCTTGGCGCGCGCGATCGTGATGGACCCGAAAATTATATTTTACGATGAACCGACCGCAGGTCTTGATCCCGTGATGACCGGCGTGGTGGATAAGCTCACGATCGACCTTACCAAGAAGCTTCAGATCACGTCGGTGGTTGTGACCCATGATATGAACAGTGTTTTCCGCATTGCGGACCGTATCGTGATGCTGCATCAGGGAAATATCGTGGAGATCGGAACACCGGACCAGATCCGGCATTCAAAGAACCCCACAGTGCAGCAATTTATCACCGGCAACGCGGAAGGCCCGATTTCATTTTTCCAGCAGGGAGATGATTACTTAGAGCATCTTACCGCAGAGATAACGGAATAAATTAGAACTTATAACTAAATAGGGGAGTCCAACCAATGAAGATCAGAATGACCAATGAGGCGAAAACAGGATTATTTGTGCTGCTCTGCGTGGTGGCGCTCGGTTTAGTTATTTTAAAAGTGGGTAATTTCACGCTGCTGCAGACGGGCTATGCCATAAAAAGCCAGCTTCATTTTACCTCCGGCGTAAAGAAGCACGCGCCGGTGCGGCTCTCCGGGGTGGACGTGGGCGAAGTGAAGGACATTCATATTTTGTATGGGGATGAGACCGTCATCGAACTTGTGCTGTGGATACAGGATGGGGTGAAGATCCGCAAGGATTCAAAAGCCTACGTGACTACGCTTGGTCTTATGGGTGAAAAGTACATCGAAATAAAAGCCGGCACGGGTACCGCTGAATACGCGAAAGAGGGCGACATCATTCCGGCGGAAGACCCGGTGCGTCTTGAAGACCTGATAGAAATGGCCACGAAGATCGGCGAGGACATCGGCAAGATGGCCAAGGACATCAGTAAAGTCGCCAATAACGTGGACGGCGTGATTCAGGAAAACAAACCTAAGCTCGGTCAGATTTTTGATAATTTGGAAGATACCTCCTTGAATTTCAAGGATTTCAGCCAGGATATCAAGTACCATCCTTGGAAGGTGCTTATGAAGGGCAAAGAGAAGAACAGAAATGAGATGAATACGGAGGATGCCAGGGAAAAAGCACAGCGCACGGGTACGGGTATAAGCGCGCCAGAAATACTTTCCCAGAATTTTTCCACAAAAAAATAAAGTTGGCTTCTATTACTTTTTCTAAGATTTTTTCACAGAAGAACTTGCGTTATCTTCTCTTTGTTATCCCCGCGCTTTTTATCCTACTTCTTTCCTATTTCAGGGTTTTTGACCTCTATGAGTTTCAAACTTATGACTGGCGTTGCCAGCTGAGGGGCGACCGGCCGACATCAGAAGATATACTTTTTATCGATATCTGGGATGATACCTTGAAGGAGCTGGGGGCCTGGCCGTTTGACCGCGGTTACCACGCGGACCTGATAAAAATCCTGGGCGCGTACGGTGTGAAGGCCGTGGCGTTGGATATTTTGTTTGTTGAGCCGCGCGACGGGGACGACGCAGTCTCGGAGGCGGCCAAAGAAGCCAATAACGTCTATTTTGTTTACGCATTCCTTGATCCTAAGAAAAAAAACGGACGGTTTGTTTCGGATGAAATGCTTGCCCCGCTTGTACCTCTTTATGAGCAATCGGCCAAAGCCACCGGCCATGTGAACGCGACGGCCGACGTCGATGGTAAGCGCCGTAAGATTTTTCCAGCGGTGTTTCATGAAAACCGCCCTTATTATCAGCTGAGTTTCCGGATCGCGATGGATGTGCTGGGGGTCAATGAAGAAGACATTGTATTTCAGCCGGGGCGGCACATTCAGTTTTCGAAAGATTTCAAAGTGCCGCTAGACGACGACGGCTCTTTTATTGTCAACTATGCGGGCCGCTGGGAAAAAAGCTTCCGTCACTATTCCTACTACGACGTTTTGGCCGCGTATCTTGAAACCACCTCAGGCGTCAAACCGCGTATTGATCTTACAAAGTTCAAGGACAAGATTTGCTACGTGGGGCTTACCTCGCTCGGCTCGCATGATGCCAGCCCCGTCCCGATCCAGTCGATATACCCGATGGTAGGGCTGCACGCGAATGTATTGAATGGTATTTTGAAGAAAGATTTCATAAGAAGATTGGACAGGTTTCTCAACCTGCTTCTCTTGAGCGCGCTTTCCTGCCTCATCGTTTTGATAGCCTTGCGGGAGAAACCATTCAAAGCGCTTCTTATATCGCTGGGGGCTTTAAGTATTTTCTCATTATCGGTGATCCTTGTTTTTGTCCGATGGGGCCTGTGGGCTGACCTTTTTTACCCTTTTGTCGTTTTGGTTGGTGTTTATGCGGCCGCGACGCTTGGCAGGTCGCTCTACGAAATTAAGAAAAGAGAGCTTATTGAAAATGAACTTAAAATCGCAAGTCAGATACAAAAAAGTTTTCTTCCCGAAACGTTGCCGCAGGAACCGGGTATCAGTATCGCGGTTTACATGAAGCCCGCGAAGGCGGTCGGCGGGGATTTGTATAACTTCATTGTGTTGGATCCCGGGAAGATGGGCGTGATGGTCGGCGACGTGTCGGGTAAGGGCACGCCCGCCGCTCTTTTTATGGCTAAAGTTGTTTCGGAATTCAAGTTTTCAGCGCGGCAGAAGAGCGGTCCTTCCGAGACCCTCTACTCGCTTAATCAATCTATCGCGTCGGAGTCGACCGGCGGTTTGTTTGTGACTTTGACGTATGCTATATTTGACATGAGGCTTCGTAAACTTATTTTTTCAAACGCAGGCCATTTGCCGGTCGTGTTTGTGGGCTCGAAAGGCGCGACCGACCTTCTGACGGGGGGGGAAGGCATGCCGATCGGGGTGATGGAGGGCGTCTCTTTTTCAAATACTGAAAAAGAGATTCGGGAGGGCGACTGTTTCGCATTTTATTCCGACGGTGTCAGCGAAGCGCGTAACAAGAAAAAAGAGGAGTATGGCATCGAAACCCTTGAAAAGCTGATCAAAGAAAATCAAAAGCGCTCAGCTCAGGAGATCCTCGACAAAGCCATTGAAGCGCTGAATGCCTTTATGGGAAAGGCCGAACAGCACGACGACATTACGCTTATTGTCACGAAAATCGGTTCTTTTGATGAAAAATAAAATACTGATCATGATGGACGGTGGCCGCCTGAAAGAGGAGCTTAGCGCGGCGCTTCAAAAGCTGCATTATGACTTATTCTTCCCCGACGGCGACCCGGTGGAAAAGGTATTCCATGAAGTACCGCATCTTGTCATAATTGATGAGGATTTTAAGGAAGGCCGCGGAAAGCACATCGCCATGAATCTTAAGGAAGATCTCGTATTAAAGCACATTCCGGTCATTTTTCTCGCCAAGGACAAAGAGCTCCATTGGCGGGATAAAAATATTAAAATTGATGCTTATTTCCAAAAAAGCAACACAGTGGACGAGCTTGTTGAGAGCATCAAGGATTCCATCAGTCAGAATTATAATGAACTGGATTTGAATCCCCTGACGCACTTGCCCGGATCGCGTTCAAGTCTTTTACGCATTGAGCGCGGCATTCACGCAAATAAATTTTTCTCCGTTTGCTGCATCGACCTTAGAAATCTTGCCGCCTATAACCGTGCTTACGGCGATGCGCGCGGTGACAAGGTCATCATAAAGTTGGGACAGATCATCCAGGAGGTCGTAAAAAAGGACGGCTCCCCTGAGTATTTTGTCGGGCATCTGGGAGGTGATGACTTTATTGCGGTCACGTTATCCGAGGCGGCTGTGCGTATCTCGGAGAAAGTGATCCGGCGTTTTGACGAAGCGATCCCTAATCTGTACGATGCTAAGCATAAGAAACTCGGGTTCTTGATCCAGAAAGATAACGGAGGGGTTCTTACGCGTTATCCTTTAATGAGCGTATCGATAGTCATTATCGACAATGAAAAGATGGAGTTCTCGGAAATCACGCAGATAGGTCGTATTGCCAATGAGTTTAAAGAACACGCCAAAGCGCTTCCCGGAAGCTGCTACATTAAATACCGCCATTCTCAGTCGGTGAAGCCTGCGCAAGGGGAAGAAAGCAAAAAGCAGAGTCCTAAAGCCAAAAGTCATTCTGCGGAAGTAACGTCCTCTTTATTTTTTGACACGCTTATCCGTGAACGACAAATCAAGACTTTTTATCAACCGATCGTAGATTTACGGATGAAGACGGTGATGGGTTATGAGGCTCTCACACGCGCCGCCTCCGGAGAATTTTCTGAGAATGCGGCTGCGATGTTTGCAATGGCCAGGCAGGCGGGCCGTGTAAAGGAACTCGACCGTCTTTGCGTGGAGCAGGCGTTGAAGCGGGGGCAAGGGCTCGGCTCCGATAAGAAGCTTTTTTTAAACTTGAATCATGAAACGTTGATTGATCCTTCTTTTATGAAAGAGCTCTTCGCGTGCAAAGGATTGATTGGTTTTAGAAATATCGTGATCGAAGTCACGGAGCAGAGTATCTTGAGATCATTTGAAAAGGTGCGTGAGGCGCTTCTTGAATTGAGAACGCAGGGCGTTTCCGTGGCGATTGATGATGTGGGAGGGGGCGCTGTGAGTTTAAGGGACGTCGCTGTTTTGAAGCCCGACTATATTAAATTTGACCGGTCACTTATAAGGCAGATCGATACGAATATTACCAAGCAGCAAATCATTCTTTCCATGCTCCTTTTTGCCAATGGGATCCGCGCTATTACAACTGCAGAAGGCATAGAAACTAAAAGAGAATATGATACCGTGGTGATGCTTGGTATAGTTTTGGGGCAGGGTTATCACATCGCCAAACCCGGCGAGGCGTTTCCAGATGTTTCGTTCTAAATTCCATAAGTCTTTTAATAGCAACTTATTAAAGTCTATTGTTAGTAAACAAAATATTTAAATACGTGTTTGTATTTTTAAATATCATCATGTATAATAGCCAACAAGCAGGCAGATTAATACTATGGTTAAAATAAAAAAAAGTAAAATTAAGTCTAATAAACCGGCTCCTATAGCAAATTATATGGAGGAACTGGCTGACGATGTTTTGCATGAGCTTCTGCTGCATCACAAAGGGGCGCGATTTTCAACGACCGCCAGGCGCGACATTAAAGCGCTTGCGCTGAACCGTCTTTGGCCGATGTATACCACAACAACCCTTGGAAGAGATTTCCTGAAAAGGATCATTGACGAAGACAATGTCGAAAAGGACGTAGCTAGAGAGCTTCGCGCCGCGATGAATATTGTCCGTTCCAATCCCCGCTAAAATTTTAGTTTTACCCCGCCTGTGCTATCATAATCACGAAAGCCGTAAGATTCTCACCTTAGGAGATCAGGATCCTTGCTGGAACTTTTAGCTTCATCGCCGGGCACCGGAAAGACCTCCACCTGTATAGAGCTTTTTAAAAGCCAAATTTTGAAATCAAAAGCCGGTATTGACAGCCGCGCTTATTTTATCCTTCCGAGTCGCGAGCATGCTGACCGCATTCAAAATCTTGTCTTAAAAAAAGACGTGCCAGGTATTTTTAACGCCCACATCATGACCATCAATGATTTCACCTCAAAGCTTTTGGGTGTTTTAAGCGGCGCGGGCCCGTCAGACACGCTGCGCCGCCGCCTTATCAAAGAAATTCTTTTGTCTGCCCGCTTTGACTATTTCGAGGAAGTCAAAAATATTAAAGGTTTTCACCATCTTTTGGCTGATGCGGTGAAGGAATTTAAGGCGAGTCTTTTGTCCATCCAGGAGTTTGAGAACCTGGCCCAACCGCTTTTAAAACGGCCCGCTTTCCGGGCGAAATTCAGGGATTTTTCCGTTGTTTTCAAGAACTATGAAGCTATTTTAAAAAAACGTGGGCTTGCCGAACCCGAAGACCGGATCGCAAATCTTGTAAATGAAAAAGCGGCCAGTTGGGATCTGGATCTTGTGATCTTTGACGGGTTTTATCATTTCACAAGGGCGCAGAGACTGCTGATAGGCGCGGTGTCGGGGTGGTCTTCAAGGACGCTTGTCACGTTGACGCTCCCTCCGGACGCCGGCGAGAGGCGCGATGTTTTCTTATTGCCTCTTAAGACCTACGCGTTTCTGAAAGACGCCGGTTTCGAGCAACCCGCGTCTATTTTCAAAGATAATCACCGCGTGAAGGATCCCGTGCTTTTACACCTGGAAAAAAATATTTTCACGCAAGCTCCGCAAATTTATGACAGTCCGGCTCCAAGCCTTTCTATCTATGAGGCGTCGTCAATGACGCAGGAAATCCAGATGATCGCCCGCCGCGTCAAACAAATTTACCGCGAGCCGCTATTTCATCTCAGCGATATTTGCCTTATTTTAAGAGACGTCTCCCGTTATAAAGATGTGATCTCCTCCGTTTTTAAGGATTTTGGGATCCCGGTCAATATTCATGAACGTGTGAAGCTTATAGAGCAGGGGCTGGCGGTCGTCGTGTATCGTTTCTTCAATTTATTCGTAGAAAATTGGGAAGCCGGGGATCTTTTTTACGTTTTGAAGTCGGGGTATCTTGCAGCGCATTTCAAACCAGAGGGAATTTTTAAACTGGAATCTTTGGCCGCCAGACAAAACGTTGTCAAAGACAAGCAAAAGTGGCGCGAACTTCTCGAATCTGCGGAGATGGAGCCGCTTTCAAAGGATGCGCTTGGATGGGTTTTTTCCTGGATCCGCCGTTTTGGAGAAGCAAGGAAGCTTGATGATTTTGTCCGGTGTTTCCGGGAGTTTCTTGGCCAGTTCGCGATGCCGGACGCCACCCAAGAGGGCAAGGAAACCGAATATGCCGCAGTGGAGCGACAATCGCTCGTGACGCTTCAAGAGATCGTTCAAAATGCGGCTAGACACTATCACGGAGACCGCGCGGGCGCGTTTGACACGACGGTTTTTATCAAGGAACTGCAGGAGCTCATGGAGGCGGCTTTATTTTCAATGAAGCCCAAAAGCAAGAACCGCGTTCAGGTTTACGACGTCGTGATGGCGCTTCCGAAGGAATACAAGGCGGTGTTTGTGGTGGGGCTTTTGGAAGGACAGTTTCCGCAGGCCGTTATTGAAGATCCTCTTTTTAAGGATGATGAGCGAAAGGCCATCAACAAGAAAGAATTGATCCTTGAAGAACGCCTTTGGAGGTCTACGGGCGAGCGTTACTTTTTTTATATGGCCGTCACGCGCGCAAGCCAGCAACTTTATCTTTCTTATTCGCTTTATGATCCGGACGGGAAGCCGGCGCTCCGGTCTTTTTTTATCGAGGAAGTTCTTAAGTGTTTTGAGCCGTCGAAGGTCTCATGGGTGAAAAAAGAGCCGGACGAGGTCGTTCCGCCTCCCCATGAGTGGGAGAACGAATTTGAGATCACCCAAGGCCTTTCGTGGATGCTGTTTGGCGAGGAAAGGGGGAGGGAACGAGCGCATTCTCATCGTCTGCCCGCGAATCTTTTTAACGCATGGATCAAAAAAGATCACTTTGCAGATCTCATTGATACGGTGCGTTCCGGCGACGGAGCCGAGATTCATGATGAAAGGATCAGGAAGCTGTTTGCAGGTTTTGACGGGCCTTTCAGCGCGAGCCGGCTTGAGACCTATGCGACGTGCGCGTTTCGTTATTTTGCGAAGGAGGTTTTAAGGCTTGGCGAGCCTTTGGAAGGTCGTGAAGCGGCCGAAATGGGTAGCCTTCTGCATAAAACCCTTGAGGAATTTTACAAAGAAATTCCGGAGGACAAAAGACGCGGGTGCTTTGAGTCGGAAGAACGTGTGCGTGAGACCGAAAAAATTTTGCATGAAAAATTGAAAACCGCTTTCGAAAAAAGCTCATTTATGCATGAGCCGCTTTACCGCCAGACGGTTTATTTTGAAGAGATGCGGTCCATCCTGTCGGAATTCTCGCAGGATGAAAGAGAGGCATTTCGAGACAGGGGAATGCTCCCCGCTTACTTTGAGCTTGGGTTCGGCGCTCCTGAGCCCGGCAGCGCTCGAGGCCTGGATTATCTCAGAATAGCCAATGGGAAAAAGGAGATTTTGGTCCGCGGAAGGATAGACCGCGTGGATCTTTTTGATGGCGGCCGGAAAGCGCTTATCGTTGATTACAAACTTTCAAAAGACGCCAGCAAGCTTAAGGAGCGCCTCCGAAAAAAAATGGAGCTTCAGATACCGCTTTATATCCTCGCGGTCGAAAGGCTTCTTCACAAAAAGGTCATCGGCGGCGAATTGCATACGCTTAAGAAAGGTAAAAAGGACGGCATTGTCCTTGAATCGGAACGAGAGACGCTTGCTTATGGACCCACAAAGAAGATGGCCAGCCAGCAAGAATTGGACGGCATTCTCGGCGCTGCCGAGGAGTTGACCCGCTCTGTGGTGAACCGTTTGCAGGGCGCAGATATTTCGGTGCGGTCAAAATCCTGCGAATACTGCGCGTACAGCGGTGTCTGCCGCTTTGAGAAATGGCGCCTTATTTATTCAGAGGAGGGTGGAAATGGCTCCCAAGACTGAAAAAGTTTATTCCGCGGCTCAACGTGAGGCAATCACAACATTCGGCAAGAACATTTACGTGCTTGCCGGCGCCGGCTCCGGCAAGACGACGGTTTTGGTAGGGCGATTTCTCCATGCGGTGCTCGAAAAAAACACCGACCCCGACAAGATCCTCGCGATTACTTTCACTGAGAGGGCCGCCAATCAAATGAAGGAGAATCTTGTCAGGGAATTTGAGAAAAGGAATCTGCGTGATTTGAGGAGATCTCTGGAAAACGCTTATATCGGCACGATCCATGGTTTCTGCGCGCGTGTTTTAAGGGAAAACCCGGTGGAGAGCGGCATCGATCCTTTTTTTCAGGTTTTGTCCCAGGGTGAGGCCGATATCCTGATGGAAAAAGTAATGGACGCGATTTTCGAGGAGGAAAGCCGGAACGCGATATGGCTTAAGGTCCTCTTGGATTTCAAAGAAGACGGTGTTCGGAAAGCCTTCAAAGAGCTTTATGATCTGGGCCGGTCGCATGCGGAAGACCCGTCTTTGTGGGAATGCCGTACGTATGATGCCGAGAAAAAAAAGACCTTGGCGGAGCTTTTGCCTTTTCTTAAGGAAATAACAGTGGTTACGTCCCAGAAATCCAGCGTGGCTTATGAGCAGGCGAGGAATGCCGCAGAAGACCTTAGGAAGCTTTTTAATGCTTCTACGGAAGATTCTCCTCAAAAAATCGATCGGATAATAAGTCTTGGCGCACGACTCACTACGAAAGCCAGGGAAGCAAAAAGTGTTATCCAGAGGGTCCGCGAATTATTGAGTCAGTATGCGGCGTTTGCGTTTCAAGCGACGAACCTGCCCTCCAAAAAGGAGTTTTTAAGGATTTTTTTCTCTTTCAGGGAAAGATACGACGCGGAAAAAAACAAAATAGCATCCTACGACTTTGAAGACCTGCTTTTCAAGACTTACCGTCTTTTGTCGGGGGAGGGCAGTTTTCAAAAAGAAGTGAGGGCGCGCACCCGCGCTCTCTTCGCCGCTATTTTAGTGGATGAACACCAGGACACGAATCCGCTCCAGGCGCGGATCATCGAACTTTTGAGAAATGATGACAACCTATTTTTTGTCGGCGACGTCCAGCAGTCGATTTACGGCTTCCGCGGCGCGCGGCCGGAAATTTTTCAACGTCAAATAGAGGACGGGACCAAAGACTGTAGTGGCAAGAAAATCATCCTAAGCGATAACTACCGCTCCAGGCCCGAGATATTGGATTTCGTGAACGCGGTTTCACGCCGTGTTTTGACCGATTTTAAGTACGAGTCGCTTCAGCCCGCTCCGACTCAGGTTTTTGATCCGCCCAAACACAGCGCGCTAGAAATTCTCTGCATTTTTCAGGGAGAGGGAAAAGTCACGGATATTGAGCAGGCGCGCGTTGCGGAGGCGCGCGCGATAGCCAGTCGAATCCGGGCATTGACGGATGCGGGACTCCGGTATAAAGATATCGCCATTCTTTTCCGGACCGCAAGCTTCGCCTACCTTTACGAAAAAGAACTTTCAGATCTACGCATTCCCACCTTCTCATACAAGGGCGAGGGTTTTTACGAAAAACAGGAAGTGATGGATATTTTAAGCTGTCTTAAAATCATCGAGAATCCTCAGGCAGACATAGAGCTCGCGACGGTCTTACGATCGCCGCTGGTCCGCATATCCGAGGACGCTCTTTTCTGGCTTGCGCATTATGCAAAGAAAAAGAGCGGAGATCTGCCGCTGTGGAGCGCGCTTGGAGATCTTGGGCGCATCCAAGAGCTTTCGGGCGAGGACAGGCGGAGACTACTTCACTTTCTCGAATGGTTTGAGGCGCTTGGGCTCCGGCGCAGCAGTCTCGTTCTTTCGGAAATCATCCGTGAGATCTTCGAGCAGACCCATTATGAGGCGAAGGTCTTGGCCGGTCCCGAAGGCAGGCAAAAACTCGCGAATTTGCAGAAGCTTCTTCAGATGTCGAGAGTTTTATCCGAGAAACGGATATTCGGGATCGATGACTTCGTGAAATTTCTAAAAAGGCTCTCCGAGGGCGGAACGATGGAGCCGGAGGCGCGTGTCGTCACAAGCGGATTGGACGCGGTGATGCTTTCAACGGTTCACGGCGCCAAAGGTCTTGAATTTCCATGCGTGATAGTGGCGGATATGGGTTCGAGACCAAAAAATGAAAACAGCCGCTCTTTTTACACTTCGCCGGAGACAGGTTTCGGTGTAAAAATAAAAAATAGAAACGAAAAAAAAGAAGTTATCGGGGATTTCGCATTCAAAGAGATTCTGACCGCCGAAAAGCGCCGCGAAAATGCCGAAAGCCGCCGTCTTTTGTACGTCGCGATGACACGGGCCATGGACCGCCTCATCCTTTCAGGTTCGATAAAAATCGGAAAGCCAAAAGACGCGGATGAGGAAAGCGGGGAGGGCGGTGGAAAATCGGCGCCCTGGATGAAGCTTATCGCGGATGTTCTTGGGTTTGATGCCGGAACCGAAGGCCCAATAAATTTTGAGGGGATAAAAATTAGCTTACTAAAACCCGCCGGAGAGGCTGCCCCACCGGCCAAGCGTCCATCATTCTTGGCGGATCAAGCGCCGTTCGCAAGAGCGTTGGAAAAAAAAGAGCCACTCGCGGCCGGGCAGCTGGACGCCGCTCTAGGAGCGGAGGTCGATTGGACGCCGCTTCGGGATTTCACGGACAAGCTTGAAGTTTCCCCTAGGGAACATGAGGAAAGCCACGACCATACCGTGACGGACCTTCTCGAAGCGTTTTGGGAAGAGCAGGATTATGACACTTCCTCTGAACCCCGGGACGAGACGGCCGAAGAAAGTGTCCTACCGCGCAACGAATACGGCACGATTTTTCATAAGGCAATGGAACATTTGGCGGAGAAGAAGCCCGCGCATCTGACACCTTCCTTTTTTTTAGCCGCATCTTTGAGCGCGCTAGAAAATTCTCAAAAAAAAGAACTGCAGCAAAGCGTCGAGGAATTCTGGGACGGCCTTTGGGGGCGTCTTGTCAGAACTTCAAAACGCTGTTATCCCGAGCTTCCTTTTATTTATAAAACCCGCTTTGGTATTTTGAAAGGGCAGATCGATCTTGTGTTTCAGTCGAAGGAAGGCGAGTGGTTTATCCTGGATTATAAGACCAATAGAATTTCACGTTCCGAAAAAGAAGCGGTCGCGAAGCGTTATGAAATGCAGCTTGGGCTTTACGCGCTTATTTTTAAGGAGCTTTACGGCGCCACGCCTAAGAAGGGGATTTTGTATTTTTCCTCGATAGCCGAGCCCTATGAATTTGTGTATCAGGAGAAGTGTTTTGCCCGTTACAAGGAAAACCTCGAGCTTTATTTTAAAAAATTGGCCCATGGCTCTACAATTAGCAGTTGATTTTTGGAGATGAATCTGTAAAAATAAAGAGCATTGGAGGATCTCTATGGCAAAGATAGCACAAATGGCAAATCAGAAAGCTCAGACTGGCCGCACCAGGTTTCTTACCGAAAGCGAACGCCAGGAAATAGAAAAACTGGCTTACCAGTTTTTTCAGGAACGTAGCGGCGCTCATGGTCATGACTCGGAGGATTGGTTTAGGGCCGAGACCGTCGTAAGAAGCAGAAGGTCTTAATTTTTCAAGACTAGGAAGTTCTCATTCATTCTCTTATTAGGCGCCTGTTTATTTCTTCTTATCCCAACCTTTTTTTAAGTGGTCCTGTATTTTTATGGCTGATTTTTTAGCGCTTTCTTTGTGGAAGCTGATCGGGCTCCGCGTATTTTTGGCCATTTTTATGGCTTCACTTGGGGCCGCCTTTGCTGTGGGCTTCAAAAAAATCAGCCACTTGACGTTGTGTCTCTTGATCTCATTTGCAGCAGGGGCGCTTCTGGCAGTCGCATTTTTTGATATCATTCCCGAGACAGTGGAACTTATAGGCTGGCTGCCGGCAATCGTAAGCCTTTTGTCCGGATATTTTTTGTTTTTTCTTATCACGAAGTTTGTCTTTCACGTTTGCCCGGCCTGCGCGGCGACGCACACCGAGATAAATTTCAAAGCCATCACGTCCGGCATGGTAGTCGCGCTTTCTATCCATAGTTTTATGGATGGTCTCGCGATTTACAGCGGCTATCTGACCGGGATGTCGACCGGCATTTTGATATTTTTGGCCGTGGTTTACCATAAATTTCCCGAAGGCATGGCGCTGGCCCTGGTTGCCCGAAGCTCAGGCATGAGACGACGGAAGGCTTTTTTTGTTTCATTTTCTTTGGAGGCCCTGACGACCCTGGGAGGGGCCCTGGTGGGTTTTCTTGTGCTTGTGCCAGAATATTCAAAGTGGGTCGGTTACGTTCTAGGCCATGTCGGCGGCGGTTTTATTTTCCTCGTATGTCATGCCCTCTTAAGCGAAGTGATCAAACACCATCCGCGATCCACAGTTTTGGCGGCGCTCGCGGGCGGAGTTTCCATCGTTTTGACCGGGTGGGCTATTTCCTCATTCTAAAGGGTTACGCATTAAAATGAGAAAGCGAATCCTGAAAAATCTATTTGCAAGTTATCTTGCCCGCATTACAGGCCTTGCGGCGGGTTTTTTGCTGGTGCCCTTTTTACTCAATAAGTTGGGTAAGGAAGCGTTTGGGATTACACTGCTAGCGGAGTCGCTCATCGTGCTGATAGATTTTTTCAGTTTGAACATGCGCTCGGCTCTGTCGAGGCAAGCGACGTTTGCCTTGTCAGGCGGCAAACATGAGGATTTTACCGAATATCTTTCAACAGGCCGGTACCTTCTTTTGGGCATCTCACTTATTTTCCTGGCCGCCGGCACTTTTTTGTGTTTTTACGGTATAAATCTTCTGAATATTCCGCAGATTTTGATCGGTCAAAGCCGCGCGCTTTTTTTTATTATGACATTGGCGCTGGTGGTGAGGATTAATTGCGATGTTTTCTGGACGATTTTATACGCGAAGCATAGATTTGACCTTATTTATTTCTCAAACTCGTTCGGCTTTCTTACGAGGACGTGCTTAGTCTTTATTGCGTTTTCAGTTCTTCCGGGCCGCTACGTAAATCTCGCGGCGTACGGTGTTTTTTATTTCCTGTTTGTCGTATTGCAGAGTTTTATCATTTATTTCTGGTCAAAAAGGGTAATGCCTCACGTTGTTATTAGCCTTAGAAATTTTAAAAAAGATAAGATTAAGAAAATAGCGGCATTTGGAACCTATCTATCCTTGAGTCATTTGGGAGGGCCACTCGCCGATCATTTTATGCAGATTTTGGTCAATATTCTATGGGGCCCGGCATTTAATGCCGTTTATGGGGTCAGCACTAAGTTTTCATTTTCTATGAGTCTGTGGTTTGTTGAGCAGACATCGACACTTGTGCCGACCTTTACACATCTGGCAGCTTTAAAAGAGCGGGAAAAATCAGAGCGGATCATATTTGCCTATTCCAAATTAATGGCCGTTGTCTCCATGCCGCTGGCCATCTTTCTCATTTTGGCAGCCGGGCCGGTGATTCATTTCTGGGTCGGTCCGGGTTTTGAACTTGCTGCTAAAATTATGCCGCTCCAAGTCCTACCGCTCGTTTTTATTGTTCCGGGCGCTGCGAGCGTTTGCATGATAACCGCTCACGCCAAAGTAAAGGTGCCGGCGATCGTGAATGTTTGTTCCATCGTCGCGCGGATTGGGCTGGCGCTTCTTTTGGCGATAGGTTTTTCCATGGGTCTTTACGGGTTGGCGCTCGGATCGTTCGCGGTAGTTATTTCCGTCTATCTTTTATTCACTTTAAACTACGCCTGCCATGTCGCCGGAATTTCTATCGCGCGGTTTTGGCGGGAAACCTATCTTAAGCCGCTTTGCCTCATTTTGCCTTTGGCGGCGACGGGTTATTTTGCGCTGTATCGCATTCCGACGCACGCCTACTTAAGTCCGTTCGTTTTTCTTGTTTTGGGAACCTTGGCGGCTTTCTATCTGGGTGGGGCTTATTTCTTTTTAGTGGATAGGAAGGAAAGAGAAGACGTTCGTGAATTATGGCGCTTGGTGAAGAGAGGGTTTTTTCGCAAGCCAAAAGGGATCGTCCTGGAAAGTCCAGATGACGCAGATATTTTGTGATATTTTGATGGTTTAAGATATGCTCTTTTTATCTGGAAAAAGCGCCCTTTCTGTGCTACAACAATGCACTAGTCCCACCTAAGAACTAAAACTGTGTTTATAAATTGATCGGTAAGGTCGTTTAATAAACTATGAACATACTGGGTATATCCGCTTATTATCACGACAGCGCGGCGTGTTTGGTGAAAGACGGCCAAATTATCGCGGCAGCGCAGGAAGAACGCTTCACGAGGAAGAAGCACGACGCTTCGTTTCCGGTCAATGCGGTTCGTTATTGTCTTGGGGCTGGAGGCCTCTCGGCTGAAAGTCTTGATTACGTATGCTTCTACGAAAAACCATTTCTTAAGTTCGAACGCCTTCTTGAGACTTATCTTGAATACGCTCCTTTTGGAATTCGTTCCTTTGTCAAGGCCATGCCGCTTTGGATCAAGAAAAAGCTCTGGATCAAAGACTTGATCGCGGACGAGCTTGGCTTTAAAGGCAAAATTCTTTTTTCGGAGCACCACCAGTCACACGCGGCTTCCGCTTTTTTCCCTTCTCCCTTTGAAGAAGCCGCGATCCTGACCATGGATGGTGTCGGAGAATGGGCCACCTCGAGCCTCGCGGTCGGCGAGGGCAACCGCATCCGGATTTTGAAAGAGATACATTTTCCGCATTCGATCGGACTCTTGTATTCCGCGTTTACCTACTACACGGGCTTTAAAGTCAACTCGGGTGAATACAAGGTGATGGGTCTAGCACCTTACGGCGAGCCCAGATACAAAGAGCTTATTTTCAAAGAACTCATTGATTTGAAGGACGATGGGTCATTTCGTCTGAATATGAAGTACTTCAATTATGGCGCCGGTCTTACGATGACCAGCGAGCATTTTCATAAATTATTTGGAGCGCCTCCCCGCAGACCGGAATCAAAGCTTACCCAGCGCGAAATGGACCTGGCACGTTCCATTCAGGACGTGACGGAGGAAGTGATGATCCGCATCGCGCGTCATGCGCGGAAAATCACCGGCAAAAGAAATCTCTGCCTGGCCGGCGGTGTGGCTTTAAACTGCGTTGGTAACGGCAAAATTTTAAAAGAGGAAATTTACGACAATATCTGGATACAGCCGGCCGCGGGCGATGCGGGGGGCGCTTTGGGCGCGGCGCTCATTGTTTGGCACGAATATTTGCGCAACGAACGGCGGCCGGATCCGAACGATTCAATGAAAGGTTCGTATTTGGGGCCGGAATATGAAGCTCATGAAATTCAAAGTTTTCTTGATAAAACAGAAGCTGTTTATGAAAAATTAGATGAGGAAACGCTCATTGAGCGCACCGCGGATATTATCGCGCAAGGCAATGTGGTTGGCTGGTTCGCGGGTCGTATGGAGTTTGGCCCGAGAGCCCTGGGCGCGCGCTCTATTATCGGTGATGCCCGGAATGTCAAGATGCAGGAGACGATGAACCTTAAGATCAAATTCCGCGAAAGTTTTAGGCCTTTTGCTCCATCTGTTTTGAATGAAAAAGTCTCGGCCTATTTTGACCTTGATAAGCCGAGTCCTTACATGCTGCTCGTGGCGCCCGTGAGGGAACTATGCCGCCGCGTGATGTCCGCCGAAGAGGATAAGCTTTTTGGGATCGATAAACTGAATGTCACGCGTTCCACAATCCCTGCGGTCACACATGTCGACTATTCGGCAAGAGTGCAGACGGTCGAGTCGGAAACTCACGGTCTTTATTACAAAGTCATTAAAAAATTTGATGAAAAATACGACTGCGGTGTCATCGTGAACACCTCTTTTAATGTGAGAGGAGAGCCGTTGGTGTGCACTCCTGAGGAAGCATACCGCTGTTTTATGCGTACGCAGATGGATTATCTTGTTCTAGGCCATTACCTTATCGATAAAAAGCGCCAGCCCGAGTTAAAAGGCGATGTCGACTGGAAAAAACAATTTGAACTGGATTGATTCTTATGCTGCTTGATGAGATAAAAGAAATCAAAAGCACCAAGAAAGAGCTTAAGAACTTTGGGCTCGTGATAGGTTCTTTCTTTGCGTTGTTGGGTGCCTGGTTTTTGTGGAAGCACAAAGCAAATCCTACTGTTTTATTTGGCCTGTCGGCTTCTTTCCTGTTCTTAGGTATTCTTCTGCCAATGGCTTTGAGGCCCATTCAGAAAGTATGGATGACACTGGCTCTTTTGATGGGCTGGGTCATGACACGCGTTATTTTGGCCGTTTTATTTTATCTTATGTTTACGCCGATAGGATTCATCAAAAGGATTTTTGGGAAAAATTCATTCAAAGGCGGATTCCGGAAGGATTCGTGCAGCTATTGGACTGTGAGAGAAGACGCGGATTATGTAAAGGAACGATACGAAAATCAATTTTAACGGAGGGGCAAGATGAAGCTTTCGATCCTGAAAGAGTTTTGGAGTTTCCTCAGAGCGCGCAAAAAATGGTGGCTCACACCCATCGTGCTCGTGCTGGTACTTCTTGGGTTTCTCATCGTCTTCAGCCAGGGCTCGGCGCTCGCACCTTTCATATACACTCTTTTTTAATAGCCTCCTAAGTCTTGGGCGGTAAACAGCTTGGCTGATTGATTTTTAGCTTGCACTAATTTCGCTAAATGTCTATAATCTTAGCAAAAGTTTTAGTACTTGCACCCACACTCTCAAGGAAGGTACTCATGAAAAATTATCGCTATCGGAAATGCGGACTGGCTGTTTTGGTGATGGCTGTGTTATCTTCCTGCCTGAGTTTTGAGGCCTTTGCGGCACTCCCCGAGCTAAAATCGGCGGGGAAGTATATTGTGTCTAAGGGCACAAAGGCCGCGGGGGATTACCAAGGCCGCGCCGGCGGACCGAGCTATGAATATGGCAAGGGTTTGCGGCTGGGGGCCCTCACCGTGAAGCCTTTTGTTCAGTACGTGGCCGAGTGGACCGACAATGTTTTCTTTGACGAGGAAGATGAGAAGGATGATCTGATCCATAATTTGGGTTTAGGAGCGGGCGCTGAAATGCCGCTCGATGGGGGGCGGCACTTGCTGTACGGTTCTTACGCGGCCAATTTCCAATGGTTCGATCAATTCAGCAGCCAGGACCACACAGATCAGGCCTATAAAGCGGGCTTTGATCTCAACTTTGTCCCTTTCAGTCTCTCCGCGGAAGATACTTTTAGAATTACCACCGATCGTAGCGACACTGAGTTTACAACCCGTGTTCCAAGAAACGAAAATTATTTCGACAGTCTTTTAGAAATTCCCTTTGCCAGGTTCTTTTTGGAAACGGAAGGGACGGATCTTGATATCAATTACCGTTCTCCTGAAAACAGCGTCTTTGACCATAATATTTTTACCATTTACCAAAGAGTAGGGGTCGATGTCGGAACTCACACACAGTTTTTAGCGGAATACGCTTATATTGGTATCAGCTACGACAATGCGGACGGCAGAGACGGTGACGGGCATCAGGCGATGTTGGGCCTTCGGGGTCAAGCGACCGCGAGAATTTCCTATCAGGTATGGGGTGGCGCTCAGTGGCGGACCTACGATGACGATAGCCGGCCCGACTTTAATGATTTTGTTTTTCGCGGATCTGTGCAATACGATATCTCGGAGTCAAGTTATCTTATTTTAAAGGGAGTCCGCACTCCTCAGGAATCCACCTTTGACGATCAAAGTTTTTACGTGAAAAATAAAGGTGAGTTGACGTGGAGGCAGAGAATTACCGAGCGCTTGTATGTAAATAGCCACGGAAGCTTGAGTTACAATGATTATTCACGGAAAACGGTAAGAGTGGGAGTCGACACGACGAGAGAAGACTATGTTTGGGATGCCGGAGTCGGGCTTGAATATTTTATGCCGAACGACTTGATTTCCTTTTTTGGTGACTACAAGGTTCAGTCGCGTGATTCCAATATACCCGGTTTTGATTACGATTCCCAAGTGGTGAGCGTCGGCGTTAAGTCTTTGTTTTAACCTAAAATCCTAAATCAAGGTAAGTCCATGATGTCCTTTTTAAGAGCGGTGAGAACCGCTTTTATTTCTTTATTTATAGTCTTGCTTTATTTTGTTTATCCCCAGCCATGTGCTTTTGCAGGCAATGAAGCGCCTCAAAACTTAGCCCAAGCCTCGCAGTGGGAGCCAAATAAAAAAGAGGTCCCTTATATGATCGGGCCTCAAAATATGATCCAAATTAAAATCTTTGGCGACGCCACGACAAATACGGTCTACCGGATCGATGAATTGGGGTATATCAAGCATCCCTTGGTGGGTCGGGTAAAACTAGGAGGGCACGCTGTTTCGGAAGCCGAAGAAATAATGGAGAAAAGCTTGTCCGGTGATTATATTGTCAACCCGCAGGTAACGATTCTTGTGCTGGAGCACAGCCATTTTTCCGTGATCGGTGAAATTAAAAAGCCGGGAATCTACGAGTTAACGGGGCGTGTGACGGTGATCGAAGCCATTTCCATGGCGGGAGGTTTTTCGCCCGTTGCCAGCCAAGGGGGCGTCAAGATCATGCGCAAAAGGGATGGTCTGCAGTCCACGATCGATGTCAACACTAATCGAATAACACAGCAGGGCGATCTTACTGCCGACGTGGACATCGAGGCAGATGATGTCGTGGTCGTCCCTAAAAGTTTTTTCTAATAAGTGCCCATGACCGAACAAAACAGTCGTCCCCAAGAAACCAACCTAACAGACTATTGGCGGATTCTTATAAGGCGCCGATGGATCGTGATTTCTTTCTTTACGGTTTGCGTTACGACCGTTGTGCTGGGTACTTTTTATATGACGCCCCTTTATCGCGCCACGACAAGCATTATTGTCGAAGGTGAGAATACCAATGTGCTGCGGGCGGAAGAGGCCCCGGCCGCCGGGTCTAACCTTGATATTTACGAGAGCTATCTCGAAACTCAGATGGCTTTGATCAAATCTAATACTGTTGCGGGAAAAGTCTTTGAGGAGTTCAAGTTGGGCACGTTGCTTCGTTATCAAAAAAAGGAAGGGCTGGGTAAGCTTTTTGAGCGAAAATTCATCGAAGATGTTTATTTGGAACGCCTTCCCGCAACTCGCATGATCACCATTGCGGTTGAGAATCCCGATCCCAAGATGGCGGCCGACATCGCCAATCGATTGGCCCAAGTCTATACGCAGGATAACTTGACGCGTCGTGCCTTGAATTTTATCCGCAATCAAAGGATGGCTTCTTTGAACGCAGATTTTTTAAGATTGCAAGCTAAATTGGACGCCATGTCCAATCAGTTCGGGCCCAAACATCCGGATATGATCGCTTTGAGAGAGGAGATCCGGACGATGGCGGACCGTATTAAAAACCAACGGTTTGGGGGACAGGATTTGACATCCGACAGAAAAGTTTCCGACGATCAGGCGCTGTTGGAAGACGCGCTTCTTAAGATTCAGGAAAATTCCGTCGTTTCCAGTTCCAGGATGAACAATGTCGGCGTTGTGGACGAAGCCAGCATTCCAAAAGAAATAGCCAAACCAAAAAGGCTTTTAAACATTCTGCTGGGAATTATCGCAGGTCTTGCCGGTGGGGTGTTTTTGGCTTTTTTTGTGGATTATCTGGATGATACTATTAAGACGGACGAAGATTTGAGAAAAAATATAGGTAAGTCTATTTTTTTGGGGCATCTGCATTCTGAAAATGGGATTAAGAACAAGTGGTCCAGGCGGCAACCCAATAAGATAGATCGGCTGGTGGAGTTGCAACTGGAGTCTCCCTCTGCGGAGGCTTATCGCTTGATACGCACGCGTATTCTGTGGTCTATGCCGAAGGACGAGTCCATTAAGGATATTGTCGTTTTGAGCCCCGGCCCCGGTGAGGGGAAAACAACCGTAGTTTCCAATCTTGGCATTGCGCTGGCCCAGATCAAGCTGAAAGTTTTGTTGGTTGACACAGATATGAGGCGGGGCCGCTTGCATGAAGCCTACGGCCTCTCCAACAGCAAGGGACTGGGGCAGTATCTGACAGGGGATATTCCAATTGACGGTTTCATTCAGAAGACAGAAATTCCAAATTTATCGGTTATTCCTTGCGGTGAAAGTGTCATTGATTCCTCCCAGCTTCTAGGCTCGCCCAAGATGTCGCAGTTTATCCAGGAGACAAGAAAGCGCTTTGACATCATCCTCTATGATACCCCGCCGATCACAATGATTTCTGACGCAGCTATTTTGATGTCCCAGATACACGCGGCCATACTCACCGTCCGCAGCGGCTTTACGAACACAAAGGCTTTGTCAAAGGCGCTGACGATCATCAAGGATTCGGACGCCAATTTACTCGGATTGGTGCTTAACGCTGTGAGTTCCGCTGAAAACCCGTCTTATTACTACAAGTATTATCAACGAAGTTAAGATTTCTACCGCAAACGTTTCGTCGGCGTCGCCGATTAAGGGGCGCGCGATGGTTTTTAACCTGTTTCAGTTTTTTTTCCTCTGTGGAATAGTCATTCTGCCTGTTTATCAAGGCGCACTTCCGGTCTGGATCTTTTCCATCTCCGTCTCTTTGATAGCGCTCGCCTTTTGTATTCATTGGATCTCCCTTTGGAAATTTGGAAGCGGCGTTTTGGTGCGTACGCCTTTGGATATTTGGGTAGGTCTGTATCTTCTGCTTTTTTTAATTGCGGCTTTAAATACGCAGATTATTTATAGCAGCGCGGTTGAAGGGTTTAAGTTGGCGGCAGTCGTTTTAGTCTTTTTATCCACGTGCTATTATTGCCGAGGCAGAGAGGAGATCCAAAGGCTTGCAATCGTACTGATTGTTTTGGGCAGCCTTTTGTCCGCTGTGGGGTTGGTGCAATATTTCGGAGCGTTACCCAAGGATTGGTGGCAGCGTCCGGATTTTCTTTCCGTGGGCTACCTTAACCATAATCACTTCGCGGGTTTTCTTGAGCTTGTGCTGCCTGTCTCGCTGGGCTTGGCTGTCGTTGAAAAAAACCGGGCTAAAAAAACGTTATTTATTTTTTTGTGTGCCCTAATGGGCGGGGCGTTTGTGTTGACCGTTTCGAGAGGCGGGTTTGTTTCGCTGGGACTGGCGCTGTTATTCATGTTTTTCTTGTTTTGGAAACGGGGACTAGCGCGTAATGCTTGGCGGATATTTGCCACATTAGCTGTTTCAATTTTGTGTGCGGCTTTCTTGTTTGGCGCGGAATCTGTCGCAGAGAGAATCGAGACGCTGGAAAAAATCAAAACGGGAGAGGAGATGTCTCTGAAAACCCGGGTATCGATGTGGAAAGGCGCCGCCGCGCTTATTTCTAAAAACCCCTGGTGGGGGACAGGGCCCGGCACGTTTGAGCATGCGTTCCTTAAATTTCGGCCAGCAGGATTTACGCAAAGGCCCGGATTTGCGCACAGTGACTTCTTGCAAGTCTTATCGGATGGTGGTGTATTTGTTTTCCTGGCCACTATTTGCCTTTTTGGGGCCCTTTTTTGGGCGGGGTTTAGGGTCATCCGAAGACAGAATAGTGAGTTCAGGATAGGGGTGGGCGCGGGATGTCTGGCAGCTCTCCTGGCGATTGGCTTTCACAGTTTTGTTGATTTTAACCTGCATATACCGGCTAATTGGGCGCTGACCGGCGTGGTGGCGGGACTGCTTTGTTCTTTGGAGGAACGCCGATATTATTCGTTCGCCGTGGGGCAAAGAATCTTAAAATTTTTTATAAGCTCACTCATTGTTCTTGTCATAGGCGGGAGTCTTTTTTTTGGGGTATCGAATTATTTCCTTCTGGAGGGCAAGACATCTCTTAAGAAAGAAAGGTTTGAGGAGGCTCATCGGCATCTGACGCGAAGCATTGAAATTAACCCCCTGAACCCCGAGGCCTATTATTTAAGAGGCTTGGCAATTTTTAGAGGGGCTCGGAATGAAATGCGTCCTTCGTCTCGTGATCAAATGATTAAAGAGTCTGTAAAGGATTTTGATAGGGCGATATCCCTTAACGTGTATGAGCCATATTACGATATTCACCGCGCGAGAGCTCGAAGGCGCCTTTTGAGACCTGAGGATGTCAAGGATTTAGCGCCTTATTACTTGGAAGCCGTTTCAAAGGATCCCAGGGACCCTAAGTTGTATTATCTGGCAGGCGCTGACCTCTTGATCGCAAACCGAATACGTGATAAATATGTTGAGAAGATGGCTAAGGAGATGCTGCGGAAATGTGTCGAATTAGACGTGTCATTCACTGAATCTGCCGACCGGATCCTCGGGGATTATAAGAAGGGCACTCCCCCGGGGCGCGCACACTAGCTTTTGAGCCTATAAACGACTATAATAGAATACTCCAAAAGGCGACCCGATATTCCTAAACCTACATGCTAAAAGAACGCACTGATTTCGTAAAAAAGCTGCTTTATTTTGCCGAACTTTCGATAGTTACCGCGAACTTTTTTGTGGTCTATCGGCTTCTCGCGTATTTCAGGTTTTTTTATTCCCTTGATTTGCTGCCCGGCATTAAAGTGGTCCAGCGCCCGCATTCATTGCATCTTTATTTGCTGGTTTTTTGGCTTGTCTTTTTAATTTGGGCGGTGCTTCTCAAGGTCAAAGGCCGGTATCATCATTTACGCATCCAGACGTACCGCGAAGTGATTACTCGCCACTTTTTCAATGGTCTCATTTTCTTCGTGTGTTTCGCCGCAGGTGCCATGTTATTTAAGTTCGAGTTCTTAAGCCGCACCTTTATGATCGTCTATACGGTTTCAACGGTGTTTCTATTAATGCTAAACCGGTTGATCGTGATGTCGGTGGCTTATCATCTGAGAAAGAAGGGGTATAATTACAGGAATCTTCTGCTGGTGGGGACGGGACCCCGAGCTCAGGTCTTTTTGGGTCATTTGTCCAAGCACAGCGAATGGGGTTATCGCGTGGTCGGCCTGGTGGACCGGGACCCTGCGTTAGTCGGGCAAAACATCGCCGGTTACAAAGTCCTGGGAGTCCTGGAGGATCTGCCGAGGATCCTTGAAAAGAACGTCATTGACGAAGTGGTTCTCGTGGTCCCAAGAAGCTGGCTCGAGGAAATGGAGAAATGTATTTTGAACTGCGAGGCTGTCGGGGTGCCCGCGACCTTATCGACGGATTTTTTCGATTTAAAAATCGCTTCGGGCGTGCCCAAAGAATTCGACGGTTTTACGTATTTGACGTTTGAGACCAGGCGCCTGCGTGAATCGGAACTTTTTTTAAAAAGATCGGTGGATATTTTTTTCTCAAGCATTATTCTCGTTTTAACGGCCCCCCTGTTGTTGATGGTTTGTCTTTTGGTCAAGCTTACATCCCATGGCCATGTTTTTTTTAAGCAGACAAGATGCAGCCTAAACGGGCGCACATTTACGCTTTATAAATTCAGATCCATGGTAGCGGATGCTGAAGCGCGGTTGGAAGCGTTGAAGGAGCTCAATGAGATGTCTGGACCTGTATTTAAATTGGCAAATGACCCGCGGTTGACCTCTATTGGCAAGTTTTTAAGGAAAACCAGCCTGGATGAATTCCCCCAATTTTGGAACGTGCTGAAAGGGGATATGAGCCTGGTAGGTCCAAGGCCTCCTTTGCCTTCGGAGGTTGAAAAATACGAGCCCTGGCAAAGACGCCGGTTATCCATGAAGCCGGGCTTGAGCTGTATTTGGCAGGTTTCCGGCCGCAATAAAATCAACTTTGAAAGTTGGATGAAGCTAGACCTTCAATACATCGACAAATGGTCGATATGGCTTGACTTTAAGATCGCTCTCTTGACTGTCTGGGCCGTGATTACAAGATCCGGCGCTAATTAAGGAGACGAAGGCGGGGGGATCTCCGCTTCTTCTTTCTTCTCGTCCGGCACAGTTTCAGGATTAGGATCGGGGGCGCCGGTATCGATCACATCAGGGGCTTCTTGTTCTTCTCCGCGCTTCAGCCTTGCGGTATCTGTTTCTCCGTGACCAACGGTGTGCTTTTCTCCGCCCAAAATATAATCAATGGGTTCATTGGAATTGTTGGTGACCGTGAGCACGCCTGTTAAAGGGTCAAACGTGATAGTAATTGTCTTGTCACCGGAGACGGCGATTTGCAATCCCGCTTCAGTGTTGAAGATGAAAACCTCTCCGGTATCCAGGTCGATTGCAAAGAGATTTACACCGTCGTAGGTGAATGCAACGGACGTGCCTCGAACCGCGCATACGGCAACTGGGGTGACAACCTGGAAGGGCTTGGTAATTTTTCCTTTGTTGGCTTCTATTTTTAATTTGCCGATTTTAAGATGGAGGTCCTGGCTATCGGATTCCTGCTTGATGGTAAGCGTGGTCTCAGGCTGTACGCTGACAGTCGCTTGGTCACCGTAAACGACTTTAAGAGACCCATTTTTGGTTTTAATCGAGTCGCCGTTGTTTACGGGGGTGTTTTGAGTAGCGGCTTCCCATGCGTCGGGCGCCGCGCCCATTTTTTGAATGAAAACTTCGCCCTGAAGGTCTTGCAGGGTAGCCACGGGGGTGCCCGCATGGGCAGTGCCCGCAAAAATGGCGGCCATTGAAACAGCTATTATAAAAGCATGCTTAGATATACTACTTGTTATTTTTTTCATGCGTCATAACCTCGGGTTTTAAATGTTGTCAGCAAACTTTATGAATTCACCCAGTATACATCAGAGACGGGTAAATCACAAAGCTTTTTTTGATTTTTCATAAGCGTTGTAGCGGTCTAGCAGGTAATTAGGCTTAAAGTAAGTGATGATCCGGCCGAGGTTAAAAAGAGCCCGATACACAAGTATCAGGGGCAGGGACAGCGGGAGGAGCCGTAGGCGCTTGGGGTCCTCTTTAACGATAGATCTAATCCTACCGAGCTTATGTTTGCGAAATACGGAGGGCGGGGGTGCGGGTGATGCGCTGTTTTCGGCGGATAAGCTGGAAAAATACTTTTTTCGCAGAACGGCCCCTTGCCCCAACATCAAAAAACGCCAGAAAATAAACGGCATTCCGGGCGGCTCATGCAGAGTCTTTGCGGTGGGAATTTTCCAGATGGTATGGCCTTTTTGGTTGCGAAGAACGTAGGCATGGATCTCGCAGTTGCCTCTAAAAAGGGGGTGATTTGTCGGAATTGGATTTTCCAAAAGAAAGTGCCGTCGGAATGAAATGTTATTGGCAAAATATCCATGGGATGGGTAAGGCTCAGATTTTTTTGAAAACCGGGGAAAAATGAAATCAAACGCATACGCAAAATCATAAGCGTTTTTTATCGGCGTGCTTGTTTCGCCGGCGACAATCTGAGCGTCCGGATGGTCCGCGTAAAATGTTAGGATGTTTTTTAGCCAGTCCGGGTAATAGAAGCAGTCTGAGTCGCAGAAGACAATGATTTCACCCGTTGACACGCGAGCGCCCAACATCTTCGCCTCATAGTAACCGGTACCGGATTCAACTGGGCGGACTTGGATCCAGGGGTATTTCGCGCGCAGCTCATTCAAAACTTGAACCGGCGTGTCCCCGCTTTCAATAATGAGAAACTCGTTGGCTTGAGTAGGGGGGATTTCTTGAGTCGCGATGGAATCGAGGCTCCGGTAAATATTAGCCAAATCAACGGTGGCTAGATTTTCCGTCTCAAAAATCATAGAAAACGAAGGAAATTTTTGTGGCATAGCAGGCAGTTTAAGCTGTAGTATAACTCGTTTAGTCAGACTAACACACCTTTTTCCAAATAAGAAGGTTTGAGCTCGCGCGATGAAAAAGCAGATTCTTAAGAACTTATTCAGCAATTACGCCAGCCGCGGCGTGGGTCTCTTATTAAGCGTGTTTTTAGTGCCATTTTTGATTTATAAACTAGGCAAAGACGCTTTTGGGCTTATTGTGATGGCGGAATCGCTTATCCATTTGGTCGAGATGACATGCGCAAGCATGCGCACTGCGATTGCCAGACACGCCACCTTTTCTTTATCTAAAGGGAATAAAGAGGCTTTTCTGGAGTACATTTCCACAGGGCGGTACCTTTCTTTTGGCTTGTCAATGGCCGTGCTATTTCTGGGGCTGCTTATAAGTTTTAATCTTACAAGGGTACTACATATACCGGAGGTTTATGCCGTCGGCACACAGCATCTTTTTTCATTGATAGTCATTACGCTTTCGATCTCGATCCCAAACAATGTTTTTTGGGCCACGCTTTATGCGAATCAGCGGTTTGACTTGATCAATTTTTCATCCTCTACCACCGCGATCCTAAGGGCCATTTTTATATTTATCACCTTCTCATTTCTTCCCCCTCGTTATGTGTCGTTGACGACTTATGGCTTCATTTATCTGGCAGTGACTTGGGCGGATAACTTTATTGTCTATCGGTTGTGCAGGAAGATTATGCCGGAAGCGGTGATTCGTCTAAAGTATTTTAAGAAAGACAAGATCAAAACGCTTTTGGGATTTGGGTCTTACACATTGATGAATTATCTTAGCGTTGCTATTTATGAAAACGTCTCAAATATTTTAATCAATATTTTTTGGGGCACGGCTTACAACGCAATTTATGGGATCGGCATGAAATTTCCCATCCTGATGCGCCGGCTTTTCGTGGAACCCACCTGGACTTTGGCGCCGGCCTTTACCCATCTCCTCGCAAAAAAGGAAAAGGAAAAATTGCAGAGCCTCTTTTTTGCCTATTGCAAGATCATGGCAATCCTGTCGCTGCCTTTTTCGCTTATTCTAATATTAGCCGCTAAGCCCATTATTAATTTGTGGGTTGGCCCGGATTTTATGCTGGCGGCGCAGATCACGCCCATTCTTGTCATTCCGCTTCTTATTATAGTTCCAGGGGCGGCCTGCATTTGCGTTATCAGTGCCCATGGCAAAGTAAAAATTCCGGGCATTATGGGGGTTTGCTCAATGTTTTTGAAGATTGCGGTAGGTTTTATCCTGGCTAAGGTTTTTTCGATGGGTTTGGTAGGGTGGGTTCTGGGATCCACGCTGGTAGCCCTTGTGTTTGCGGTAGTCTACAATTCAAATTACGCCTGTCAACTGGCTCATATTTCCCGAACGCGATTTTGGAAGGAGATTTATCTTAAACCCATCCTTTGGGCTTTTTGCGTGGCTTTAATAGGTGTTTTTGCAATTTCAAAAATGTCTCACTTGAACGATGTCAGGCACGCCGTCACGAGCTTGGCTGTTGTGGGGGGAGGACTCATTTTAGTTTATGGGGTTGGTGTTTACTTTTTTGTGATTAATCACGAAGAAAGGCAGCACCTCCGGCAACTGTTAGAGTTGATCGGTAACGCGCTTACGATGAAATCTAAGCAGCCGCCCGCGGAAGAAGAGGGTATGGCATGACCCCCGCCATCAGTGTCATTATTCCCGTCCATAATGGAGAGCGCTTCATCGCTCAGGCAGTTCAAAGTGTCCTGGATCAGGAATATCCGGCCCATGAAATTATCGTCATCGATGACGGCTCCACAGATAATACCCCCTCGGTGCTGGAGAAATTTAAGGACAAAATCATCACCCGCCGGACATCCAACCTCGGCGTCTCAAACGCCCGGAACACAGGCCTTGAAGCAGCCACAGGAGACTACATCGCCTTTCTCGACGCCGACGACGTCTGGTTCAGAAACAAGCTTAAAGTACAAGTCGAAGCGATCCGAAAGTACCCGGAGGTGGGGTTATTCGCTTGTAATTATGAGGTTTTTCATGCGCATTTGAATAAAATGGTGGACCATTTCTTAACGTTTAGGAGCTTGAAGGATATTAATTTTGACGTTTCGCTTAAGTGTAACGCTTTCGGGCTGTTGGTCCAGAGGATCTATATCGGGACGGCGTCGGTCGTTGTTCTTAAAAAAGAAGTCAGTGACCGGGTGGGGTTATTTACTCCGGAGTATACCACCGCCCAAGACGTGGATTACTGGCTTCGATGCGCGACAATAACTCCTGTGCTTGTCCAATCGGACGTGCTCTGCCACAAGCGAACGCATGCGAAAAATGCCACAACCGATCAGCTTAGGAATTATCAGTTTCGAATGAAAGTCTTTCAAGACGCGTTTGCCACTCAATACCGCTACATTCAAGAGCACGGCCTTACGGGAACCTGCAAGCGTGCTTTGGCTAAGACTAATTATGCGATCGGCAATCTTCACTTTAAGGCTGGAAATACCAAAGAGGCGTTCCGGTTTTACCTGGATGGTCTGCGTTGCGCGGCAACACCGGGTAATGCCTTAGAATTTGCGCAGATCGTCCTCAAGAAAACCGTTCGTGTGATGTTGAGCCGATGACCCCCCGCATCAGCGTCATCATTCCCGTCTATAATGGAGAGAGTTTCATAGCTCAGGCCATTCAAAGCGTCCTGGACCAAGAATACCCGGCCCATGAGATCATCGTTATCGACGATGGTTCCACGGACAACACGCCGGCCGTCCTTGAGCGATTCAGGGACAAAATCATTACGCGCCGAACATCCAATCTTGGCGTTTCAAACGCCAGAAATGCGGGCCTTGAGATCGCTGTCGGCGACTACATCGCCTTTCTGGACGCCGATGACGTCTGGTTTAAAAATAAGCTCAAAAAGCAAGTCGAAGCTATCCGGAAGTATCCGGAGGCCGGGTTTATTTGTTCGGATTTTGCGGTGCGCTACCGCGATATGGGAGGGCGTATGAGACTTCATTTCTCGATCTTGAGGAACAAAAGGGAGATGAATTTTGATTCGCCGTTAAAAAATTCCCCGTTTCGCCTCCTGGTTGAAGAAAATTTTATAGGGACGGGGTCGTGCGCGACGGTGAAGCGGTCCGTGGCATTGGAAGCCGGTTTTTTTAAAATGGAGTATAACAGATGCGAGGAATTCGATTATTTCCTCCGATGCGCCCTTTTGACAGACTTTATCGTATTGTCCGACGTATTATTTTATAAGCGCACTCATAGTAGCAACCTTTCCCATGATCAGATCTTTGCATTCACTGCGCACAAAAAAATTCTTATTGATACAATGGCGCACGAGTCAAAGTATATTCAAGAAAATCGGCTCACGAGAGTCTTTAAATTCGCCCTCGCCAAAACTAATTATGATATAGGCGATCTTTATTTTAATGAAGGGGATGTCCGGTCGGCGTTCCGCTTTTATGGGGAAGGTTTGCGAAGCGCTTTTTATCCCGCTAATTTTATCCGGTTTATTTGGGCCATAGTTAAGAAAATTTGCCGCACGTTGAGTTTCGGCCTTATTCAACGGAAGGCCCTGGGACGGCTCAAAACGGATCTACGCAAAAGGGCCCAAAAGTTTTCTTTTAAAAAACGCCTTAAACGAAAATGGGATCGATCTGTGAATTTCTGGCGGCGATGGAGGTATCAAACAGGGTACTCCCGTTTTAAAAGAGATGTCCCGAAAGTTGATCAAAACCGTGAAAGTTTTGAGAAATTGCTTCTTTTCTTGGTCAACAACGTCGTTCAAAATCATTATGATGGAAAGCGCGGTTACTTTAAGAGGGACGCTTCACTGCAAGTCAGTGAGGCGGGCCATGAGAGTGATCTGATGGAACTGGCGGCGAGGTCCTTCATTGGAGTTGGTTTTTATCTTGTACATAACGACTCCGAAGAATTGGCGAAGCTTTATCTTGGTTTAATTCGAAAAGGCACAGATCCGGGCTCAAGATTTTTTTGGGGGCGTATCAAATCAGATCAAATTGTCGTCGAAAACACCTCCGTGATCATCGGACTGCTGCTGAACAAAGAAAAACTATGGGATCGTTTGAGTAATACGGAAAAAGAGGGAGTGATTGGTTATATCAAGAGTTCATTGAAACGCAGGTTCCATGATAACAATTGGTTGTGGTTTAAGATCTTTCATTATCTCTTCCTGGAAGGCGTCGCTGGCGAAAAATATACAAAAGAAATCCAGGAGCTGCTGAAGAGGCTTGACGGGTTTTATGCGGGAGACGGGTGGTATAACGATGGGTCAGGCAAGCAAGAAAATTGCTATGACTATTATAATGCCTGGGCATTTCACTATTATGGGCTTCTTTTTTGCGTGTTGGCGGGCAACGAACACGATTCCCAGAAAGATATCTTGCTGGAAAGATTCAGGCTCTTTACCGATAGCTACCTTCATTTTTTTAATCCGAAAAGTGCACCCGTTGCATGGGGAAGATCCCTGGCTTATCGATTCGCGATGCTGGGCTGTTTCGGTGTGGGGATACGGCTGGGCGCTATGGATGAAAAGCATATGGGTAAAATTAAAGAGATCATGATCGCCACAATGAACTATTTTCTGCAACATGAGATCCTGAATGATAAAGGGATCCTTACGATGGGGTATTTGCGGGTCAATCCGCTTGTTTTGGAGGCTTATTCGGGCCCCGGCAGCCCCTATTGGGCGCTTAAGGCTTTTTCTTGTCTGCTTCTGCCGCCCGGTCATCCTTTTTGGAAGGAGAGAGAGCCCGCTAGTGATGTAAATGCGAAGAATAGCCAAATATTTATCCCTGCCGCAAAAATGTATGTGCAAAATAATTCGGATGGCCATGTTTTGCTCTTGAACGGAGGAATGAATTCCAAGTGTTATCTGGCAAAATATAACCGCTTCGCCTATTCGAATATTTTTCTTCAATCGTTCGATAAAAACTATGTCGATAACACTTTTCTTTTTTTAGATGGGCAAAAAAGAGTGATGAAAAATACGATCGACCGTTGCGAAAAGAGCCAAGACGGGACCGTTGTTGTTGATTGGGGGATCGAAGAAATCAAAGGTTTGAAAGTGCGTTCACAGCTTGCGCCGATGAAGGATGGCTACCAGCTTATTAATTTTATCGATTGCCCCAGCGCTCTAGAGTATATTTATTGTGGTTTTAATATTACTCATGAGAGCTTTTTGATGACAGAGAACGATCATGCGATAGAATTAAGGTCGGGAAATTTGGTCTCATCGCTTGGCGTGACCGGCGCTCGTTCGGGTAAAATAGGCTGTCAAACTATCGCGGTGGACAAGACGCTGAATGGCAAAGAGTCCGCGGTCCCTTATTTTCGGTCTTCTCTTCCGAAAGGAGAATCCGAGATCACTTTTCTGGTCAAAGGGTTCATTGCGGAGCGATGAGATGAACCCGGCCGTCACCGTCATTATACCCAATTTCAATTATGCTGATTTTATTGAGGAGACACTGCGCAGTGTTTTGAATCAGACCTTTCAGGATTTCGAGGCCATTGTGATCGATGACGGCTCGACGGACCAGAGCCTTCAAGTGATAAAAAAGATCAGGGATGAATTCAGAGGAAAACTTATTTTAATTGAGCAGGAAAACAAAGGAGTTTATGCGGCCCGTAATCGCGCAATTAAGATCGCGAGAGGCCGGTACATCAGTTTTTTGGACGCCGATGATATCTGGGAGCCCGAAACGCTTGAGGGGCTTGTGACGTATCTGGAAGCGAACCCCAATTGCATGATGGCGTATGCAAACGCAAGCTTTTTTTACAATGATACCAGGAGAGAGCTCGGGCATAATATCGGTCCGGGCTCAAAAAAGACGCCCCATACCGGCCGCTGTGCGGATAAGCTTTTCTTGGAAGGTAACTTTATTCCCTTCATGACGACAATTTTAAGAAGACAGGCGTTTGAGCAGGTGGGATTTTTTAATGAGACGCTTAAAGTGGGTGGGGATTATGATATGTTCATGAGGATCGCGTGTCTTTATCCCATTGGCTATGTGGACAGGCTGCTTTGCCGTGTGAGGCGGCACAACAGGAATCTTTCGTTCAAGTTGCTCTTGCAGGCAGTCACTCAAATCAGGATCCTGAAGAAGGCATTGAAATTCTTTTCTGATCATCAGTTTCGGATCGATGAGATGGCGGTCCGAAAGCGCTGGGCACAGATTTATTATGAGCTTGGCACGGCGCTTGTTTTAAACGCGGAACCGAAACGCGCAAGACTCGCTCTAAGAAAATCATTGTCAATGAATCCATCGTTTTTTTCAAACAAGATAGTGTTTTATATGTTTCTTTCCTTTTTTTTGCCGCTTGCCGGAGGCTTGAAGAGTCTGCGGACTTATTGGCATGTGATGCGCGAGAAATTAAGGATCCGGAACCGGTGAGTTGTGAATTTCAGGATGCGATCAGCGCCTCGAGTTTTCGCGTCTCTTTAGCTTGATCGTGGCGTTCACGTACGCGCGCGAGTCCCGCGCGTCCCATATTGGCAAGATGGATCGGGTCAGCCGAAAGGGCTTCACGCATGGCTTCGGCGAGTAGATCGACGGAACCTGCGGGAACCAGCCAGCCGGAAATGCCATGCTCGACCAGTTCGGGGATACCCGCGATCGCGGTCGTGATCACAGGGCGTCCAAACGTGAATGCTTCCATGAGAACGACCGGGAGCCCTTCGGCGAAGCTGGAGAGAACCACCGCGCGAGATTTTAAAATTTCCTCCCGGACTTGGCCCGCCGACAACCAACCAACTATTTTCAGACGCTCAAGGACGCAAAGCTCGGTCGCTTTTTCCTCGACTTTGCGGCGCAGCGGGCCATCACCGATAAGAATTACTTCGAAAGCTGGTTCTGCCTTGAGGCGGGCTATCGCCTCTACGAGGACCAGATGCCCTTTTTGCTCACTGATGCGGCCGATGCAAACCAAGCGCCGGCCGGCGCCCGGCGGACTGATCGCCGCGTTGTCCAAGAGGACACCGCAGCGCACGATGTGGATTTTTGCCCAGTCGTTCGGCGCTGTCCATCGAAACAACTGGCTCCGCCCAAACTCGCTGACGGCCACCGTGAACCGGCTGCGGTGCACCTTCTCTCCCAGCGCCAAAAGTGTCGGCCGATCGAACTCGCCGGGGCCATGCACAGTTAAGCTATAGGGTACGCCGGAGAGTGCCGAGGCCAGCATTGCTACAGTGGCGCTGCCTTCCCCAATATGATTGTGGAGATGGTCAATGTGTTGGGTTCGCAGCCGCCTAGATAAATAACACGCCTCAAGGAAATAGACGCACGGCCACAGCCTTCCTTTGAGGCCGGGCCACCCGCACTGGAATGCCAGCGCGAGCGTTGCCGCTGATTGGAAGGGGGTTCGAAAGAATTCGAGGGCTGCGCAGGCAAAAAGACGCAAAAGACCGTGTTTAAGGATATAGTCGGTCCGCGCGTGTTCGCCACGAATTTCATCACTCACGAGCTCCGAAGGATCCGGTTCGCGCATCGAAAATGTATGGACCGCATGTCCAAACGCTCGAAGTTGCAGCACCTCCGCGCGGATGAACGAATCACTCGCCCGCGCGTACATATTGGTCAAATAAGCGATCGTCTTCTTTGGGGTTGTAGTCATATTTACATTACTTTAGTGTACCGGCCGGTTTAAGAAAAGCGGTTTGCATGTCCAGCCCAGCGTTTCTTTCGCGCGCCGGTTGTCAAATTGCAACGGTCTAAATCGCGCGCGGTACCGGCGAGGAATCAGAATACTGGGCAATTTCCCGCCTTTAGGAGGAAACAGTAAACGACTCGTTGCTTTAGCCAGGTAGGCGGCAGCCAAACCTGCGTGATAGGGGATGGGCACGCGTAAAGAGTGTTTAGAATTTTTGAGAAGTCTGCCTGCGTAGCGCCACGCTGAGATCCGTTCATCGTCGACAATGTTGAAGGTGCCCGGGGCACCTTTTTCCGCGGCGTCAGCGAAAGCGGCCGCGCAGTTTTCCACGTGCGTGAGCGGTGGGCACGCGAAGGGCGCGATCACAAGAAAGACACTTCCTGCCCTCATGCCGGCCCCGGCAACTTCGACGCCGCCGGCGCCGTAGATGAATCCAGGACGCAGGACAGTCAGTGTCCAGCCGTTTTCTTCAGCCATGCGGCGAGTTAAGCGCTCCTGCCAAATTTTCGCGACCGCATAGCCGTCGCGTTCAAAAGGTTTGGATTCGATGAGGCTGTCTTCGGTCAGGCTTTTTTTAGCGGCCGTCCAATCATACACAGAAAAACTACTTGCCAATACAAGCCGGCGGGTTTGGCCGGCGCGACGCATACACTCGAGCAACTTTTCAGTGCCGACCACAGTACCCGCAAACTTTGCTTCAGGTGTTCCGCGCATCATGGCTGCTATGTGCACCAGCACGTCTATGTTATCAAAAAGCTTATCTAACGCTTGCGGCGCGCGCAGGTCGGCCCGGACGATCTCCGCTTGGCCGCGCCATTTGGCGGGGGGGTTGCCTGAAGTGGGACGAAGGAGCGCGCGGACCGTATGGCCGCGCTGAAGCAGCGCGGATACGACGTGCGAGCCGAGAAATCCGTTTGCACCCGTAACCAGCGTCTTCAAATTTTGTTTTCTTCTTTCTTCAGTTCATTGACGAGACGATTGACTTCAAATACATCTTCGGGCGAGATGGGGGGTGGTGTCTCACGCGCAATGGACTCGTACACGCGGCGGATCAAAGTCCACATTCCCTCATGGGCGCCTGGTCCGCTGCTCAGCTTTCGCCAAAGAAGCTTCCAGGCGGAATGCCGGATCAATTTTGCCTCTTCAAGCGCGTTATAGAAAGGGATAAGAGGTTTGGGTACCGGTCTCATAGATGCGCGCGTCAAGCGGTTTTCGTAGATATTCGCAGTTGCTTGGGCCCGCGAACCGAACACGGTGAGCCGAAATAGATCGGGCTGTGAATTCGCACTAAAAAAAAGTGACGCGCTCGCGCGATCGGCTTGCAAGAGCGCTCGAAATTCATCGAAAGGAAAAGGCGAAGCCTGCGTTTGTTTCTCCCAAAGAGTCCGCACCGAACGGACCGGTCCGCAGAAATAATAAATCAAAGAAGCCAAATGGGGCAAAAAATCAGTGATTATGCCGCCATTTAGGTCGAGAACTGGATGGCGCACATTTGGGTCCCCGAACGGATGATCATTTTCAAGAAGGTTGAGACAGAACAACGCTTCCACGTGCACCACAGTTCCCAAGGCGCCGGCTTTCGTCCATTCAAGCAGGCGACTCACAGGCTCATTAAAGAGGTAATTGTAGTCTTCGAAAAGAAGTTTGTGCTTGGCTTCTGCAAGCGTTTGGAGCAACGTGAATTCCTCAAAGTGAGCTGTGGCAGGTTTCTCCAGGAACACATGAGCGTCAGCGTTCAAGCAGTCTTGGGCCAGCTGGAAGTGAGTTATTGCCGGTGTGGTGATATGAACAATATCCGGCTGTGCTTCGGCGAGCATTCGGGCGTGGTCCGTAAACCAAGCCTTCACGCCGTAACGCTCGGCGGCGGCTTCAGCCAGCGATCGAGAAAGGTCGCAGACGCCGACGATGCGGGCTTCCGGCAGCCCTGAGAGACAGGCTAAATGCTGCTGCGCGATTTGCCCCGCGCCGATCACGGCTGTTTTAATCATAAGCTGCATTTACCATATAGCGGCAACTCATACAAGATGGTTCTTTATTAAATAATCATTCAGATACTTTGCCACAATCTCATTTCCAATGGCAGAATAATGCCCGTCCTCCCCAAAAATTGTTCTGATAGGGTACCCCTTGCCAAACGTTTCAAACGCTCCCATCAAATCGACCACGCGGTAATTTTTAGCGTTCAGTTGATCCAGTAGGACTGCGTATTTTTTTGTATGATGCTTACGGTATCTTTCAATGTCGTGTGAGTCAGGATAAATAATGATAAGCGGTTCTGAATTATTTTGCAGAACGGACTGGTAGAAATCTTCAAAAATCTTTAAGGTGACCAGGAAAGCTTCTGATTTTGCATTGTAATTTCCTCCATAAATAATCCCTCTGGAGTAGTCCGAATGTTCGATATAATTGCCATAGAGTATTTCAAGGAGCCTAAGGGACGGAAAAAGATTATGAAAGCCTGTGTAATAAGTTTTAAAGAAATAATCATACTTCGTTATCCTAGCCAAAGTTTCTTTTGAGGGATGCAATAAAAGACGGTAATCACTCGGGGATAAAGAGGGATTTTCAATCAGGACCAGTTTATCCCTTTCGATAATAAACCGAGGCTTTGTAAACGGGATGCCGGTGGAATAATGATAAAAAGGGCGAAAAACACTCACATTCCTGTTGATATTTTCGGTCATATAAGCGATCACGATTATCTTGGGATGAAGCTGTGTGCCTTCTTTTTGATACCTTAAAAAAGCCTGATCAAGTCCATACCCGCCGATACCGAAATTCAATACCTCAAGCTTAGGATTAAATTTCACTAATTTTTCTTCCCAAGTATCTTCATTGGGCACTCCCGCTCCCTGCGTGAAAGACTCTCCAAAAGCAGCTATCCGAATTTTATCCATCGGAGGATGACTCGAATATTCCCTGTCTCCACGCAAACCTTGAGAATTGACAGTCGTGTTCTTGCTTGAACTATTGGGTTTCACGGTCCATCCTAATAGTGGGTCATGGATGAAGTATGGGCTCTTGGAAGACGCGATAAGTTCGATTTCCTGGCGCTTCTCTTCTGATAACCGATGAAAAATAGGCCGATAGCCGACCGCTTTCTTGAACTCAAAATACCTAAGTCCCAGGAAGGAAATCAATTCGATAACCAGATACATAATCAAGAACAGCAAAAACCAGAAGAACATTTTTTTCATATTGCCCCTTAGAAATTTCAAAGCCGTTTTCTCACCCAATCTTTTAGGAAGGACATATTTTAGCAAGTAACCGGGAACACAGCAATTCGTATTTCTTTCGCTAGAAAACTTATGTCTAAATCTTTTGACGTATGCGTTATAATGAGTAACTTCATGATGATTCCAACTTTGATTAATAGTCGACGAGTCAGAGTTTTTTTGTGCTCTGGTTTGCTAGCCTTCTTTTTTACTGCAGAGGCATGTGCATTGTCGCCGCCCGGTGGCTGGGAGTTTGCCGGGTGGTATGGGGGCGGTTGTTATCCTAATGTGGAGTTTGATCCGCAGGTTCCCAATCGAATTTACCTAACTTCGGATATTGCGGGTGCATGGAGAAGCGATGATTTGGGAGAACATTGGTATTTTATCAATCATGGCCTGAACAATCTCGACGTCGCTTCTATCGCCGTCTCCCCTTCTAACCCGGACGTATTGTACGCGGCTACAAAAAAGGGACTTTTTTATTCGAAAAATGCGGGCCAAAACTGGAAACTTTGTAATACCATGGACGGCCGGATATTTTTTAAGCGGCCTCATAGTTACCGTAGCGTGGCCATTTCAAAATCAAACCCGGCTGTTGTAGTGGCCGGGACCGTGTCGGGCGCTCTTTTTTATTCCGCCGATTTTGGCGGGCATTGGGAAGTTTTGGGGTCAAAGGAAAAGCCCTTTGATGATGTAAAGCCGATTACGGCGCTGCAGTTTTCGGCTGAAGAAGCTTATTTGTTTGCTGCGTCTGATAAAGGGCTCACGCGGTACTCCTTTTCTGAAAAGGCATGGACATTTTTTGGGCGTAGCCCGAAGGGTATCACGGATTTTTTTATTCAAGGCCCGCCGTCCGGTCCGCTGACGATTTATACCGCCGGACAAGCCGCTCTTGGAGTATCGGGCGACGGAGGAAAAACGTGGCATGAGTCGACACCCGTTTTAAAAGGCATTATTTATCGACTGGCGGTTTCTGAGGTGAACGGAAACATGCAGATCGTGGCGGCATGGAAAAAAGGGGGGTCAGGCGGCGTGGTGGCCAGTCACGATAAAGGGCTTTCATGGGAAGATTTGGATGGTGAGATGGCGGCGGATACCGCATCCAATCCTACTCGCAAATGGATGGGTTCACATGGCAAAATAACCGCTATAAAAATTAACCCTTTCAATCCAAACGTTATTTTTCGGACAGATTGGTGGGGGGTTTGGAGGACAGACGACGGGGGGCGCGTATGGAAAGAAAAAATAAAAGGGGCTCCCAACACTGTTGGATCAGATATATGCATCTCGAAGAACGGGAATATTTACGCGGCGACGATGGATAACGGGCTATTGAAAAGCGTTGACGGGGGGAAAAGTTATTGCGCAATTTTTCCGGCAAGAGGTTATCGAAAAGAAGTCAATGGTCATGTCTGGCGTGTGGTTGTGCTGAATGATAGAAAGATCATCGCCACTTCTTCCCCATGGAATGAAAATGTAAATCAAGTGATTTACAGTATGGACGGAGGAAAAAAATTTGATATTGCCCGAGAAGGTTTGCCGAAAATAAAACCCACGAAAAACACGATGTGGGGTAAGGGATACCCGCGTGCGATTGCGTACAACCCAAAGGCCATTCACAAAATATTTTTGGGAATCGACGGAGATGACGGCGGGGGGCTTTTTTTATCAAAAGATGCGGGTCTCACGTGGAAGCGGTCGAGCGGCCAGCCGGGTTCGCGGCGGATCTACAATGCTTTAGCGGTTGACCCCACCAGCCCAAAACGCATTTACTGGGGAGGTTATGGGAAAAAGGGAGGGGTTTATAGGTCTGAGAACGAGGGCGCTACCTGGAAGCGCGTATTTCGTAAAATGAGAAAAATTTTTGATCTTGCCGTAGCGCCGGACGGCACGGTGTATCTCGCGGGAGATTTTAATGGGCCATGCCTCTATGTTTCGAAAGACCGGGGTGAAAGCTGGGGGCTGTTAAAGAAATTTTCGAAAAAAGGGGCTTGCAATGCAATCGTGATACATCCTAAAGATATCAGCCAAATTTTTGTGGGTGTTGTCCGCTGGGATGGTTATCCGGCAGGGGAGATCTACGGGTCAAAAGACAAAGGCCGTAGCTGGACATTGTTAACGGAAAACCTTCCTCCGATGATGGGGCCGGCAGCGATGGCAGTTCATGAGGGCAATAATGAGATTTATATTATTTCACTAAGCGGCAATGTATATAAAAGAAGTCTGGAGCCGTTCAAGGAGCCATCGGCGTGACAAAAAATACGGCGCCAACCATTTTAATTTTAACTTTTTTTCTCTCCTTAGCCATCGCCGGCATCATTCTCCTGGGGCTGCCGGCCGATTACTATGCAGGACTTTTTCTTGTCGTTGTTCTTTTGGCTCTTTTTTTGGGCAAGCCGCTCTATTTTCTTCTTTTTCTTTTCTTTGTCCGCGCCTTGCTGGATAACTATTTATTTGCTATTCGGTTTATCATTGCCGGGATTGATATAGGCTTAGGAGGTATCTTTTCATTATTTTTAATAGTTGGGACCGTGCTCTATGTTTTAACTCACAGTCAAAATTTAGGCAGGTTGAAGCACGGCGTTGTCATGCTGTCTTTTTTGTTTTGTTTGATGAGCGTGGGATCCGCGATGATGACGGTTGACGTTACGGGAACAATCAAAGAGCTTATCCCGCGGTTTTCTATTTTTTCGGTATTGATCGTAGTGTTGCTAACCATTCAGGATGAAAGGCAAGCGCGGCTCGTGTTAAAAACGATCGTTCTCTCGGCGGTTGTTCCTGTTTTGGTTGGGTTTGTGAAATATCTAGCCGAGCCCGGTCGCTTTCAGGGTACGTTCTCTCACCCCAATGTCACGGCTTTTTATCTTTTGATTATATTAGGTTGCCTGGCGGCTCAGGTTCACCGCGAGGAAGACAAGAAGTTGTCGTTCTTGGACTTCTCTTATTTCGCACTGCTTTTAACAGCGTTTTTACTAACCTTAACACGGAGTGCTTGGGCATCCTTCTGTCTGATGGGGGGAATCTATGCGCTTTTTTTTAAAAGAAAATGGATCGCGCCTGCGTTTATTCTTTTGCTTGTCCTTGGTTCCATTCCGGTGGTGCAGGAGCGCGTCACGGAGATTTTCACCATCCGGCAGGGTGTTTTGACGGTGAGCCAGGATACGTCGTTCGGATGGAGGCTGAAGACTTGGGCGCCTCTTTGGAGTGCGGCCATCCAAAAGCCGATTCTGGGATATGGGATCAACGCCACTGCGCGGTTGGGACTCGGCTATGAAGCGCACAACGATTTCCTGAGATTTTTCGTGGAGTCGGGGATTATAGGGCTGATCATATACTTTGGTTTTTACGCATATACTTTTATTCATCTGCTTAAGAATTATAAGTTTTATAACAAAGGTAGCGTCTTGGGAAAAACTGCTCTTTTTTTGATGTGTTTTATCCCGGCTTTCATTTTGATGAGTATTTCTGAGAATCTGGCCAGGTATACAACGATTCATTGGTACATAGTCGGGATCATAGGTGTTTATTTTGGACTGTACGGCCTGTCCCAGCAGAATGCGGTTTCACGATGAGGCTGAAGGATCAGAATATTATTTGTTTTGCGGGTGAAGATTGGTGGTTTCATAACCCTCATTCTAATTATCACTTGATGAAAGTTTTCGCCAAGCAAAATCGCGTACTTTTTGTGAATTCGACCGGTATTAAGATGCCTGATTTTAGGTCCGATAAGTTCGCGTGGAAGCGTGTGACAAACAAACTGAAAAGTCTCGCCAGGTATTTAAAAAAAGCTGATCACAACCTTTACGTTTTTACGCCTCTGGCACTGCCGATGATCAAAGGTTCGCGCAAGGCGCTTCCATGGTTGAACAAGACATTACTTAAGTTGCAGCTTTTAGCTGTTATGAATATCCTGCGGTTGAAGGATCCCATTGTTTGGGTAACAGCGCTTCCGGCCCAACCGGTCGCGGCTTACCTTAAAAAAAGGGGATTGGCCAAATGTCTTGTGTACTACTGCGTGGACAATGTCCCGTTCTATCCGGGGGCGGATAGGGAGGCTCTTTTAGGTCTTGAGCGGGCGATGCAAAAAGAAGCGGATCTTGTGCTTTTTGTGAATCATGATCTTTTTGAAGAACGCAAAAATGGGAATCAAAACACCCGCTACTTGGGGCATGGTGTGGACTATGGCCATTTCGCTGATCCGAAGAGCCCGGCGATGCCGGGTCCCGCAGATCTAGCCGGGATCAGAAGGCCTATTGCCGGTTATACAGGGGAGATCAATGGACTTGATTTTTCCTTGATCAGCTATCTGGCGGAACAAAATCCGGACATCTCATTTGTTTTTATAGGAGATATTTACGAGAATTTGTCCAGAGACGGATTCTCCCGCAATGTGCATTTTATGGGGAAGCGTCCTTACGAGATTTTGCCTGATTATTTGCATGAAATGGCGTGTTGCTGTTTGTATTACCGGATGGAAGATGTGTTTAATGACTACCGAAATCCAAAGAAACTATTGGAATACTTGGCCGCGGGAAAGCCGGTGGTGTCGGTACCGATCCGGCAGATGAAGTATTTTGGCGAGGTTGTCGATGTGGCGCGTGATCGTGAGGAATTTAATAAGCTGTTGCGGAACGCGGTCTCGGAAGGCGGCCAATTGAGGAAAGATAAACGCCAAAATTTTGCCAGAGGGCAGACGTGGGAATCTATCGCCAAAAAAGCTTCGGAATATATCAGCGATACGCTGCCGGCTAAGGGCCGACTTTGAGGGAAATATCATGAAGATCATTGTTTTGGGAACAAGGGGCTTTCCGGGGGTGCAGGGGGGCGTGGAGTCTCACTGCGAAAATTTGTATCCCCGTCTTGCCCGTCGCGGCTGCGAGGTCGTAGTTTTGACGCGAAAGCCCTACGTTGATCCAACGCGCACCTTCTTTGAAGGTGTTGAGCTTCGAGCGATCGATTGTCCAAAGAGCAAGTATCTGGAAGCTATTGCGCATACTTTTAAGGGTGTTCTGATGGCACGGAGGATGAAGGGCAAAATTCTCCACTTGCACGCGATCGGCCCGTCGCTTTTCGCGCCGCTGGCCAGGCTATTAGGCATGAAAGTGATCGTGACTCATCACGGTCCGGATTATAAAAGAAAAAAATGGAATTTTTTCGCCAAAGCTTTTCTTCGCCTTTGTGAGTGGGCGGGTGTCACTTTTGCCGATCGTCTTATTGTGATCACGCGGGATATCCAGGAAGACCTCCGCCGCAAATACCATAAAGATTCGACGGTAATACCCAATGGAGTGGTTGTCGCGCCGGCAAAGAACGGGAGCGGGGAATTGGCGGCAAAGTTTGGCCTGCAAAAAGAGCGTTATATTCTGGCGGTCGGCCGGTTTGTGCCTGAAAAAGGATTTCATGATCTGATCGATGCGTTTGCGCGGCTGGATGCTCCCGGGTGGAAGCTTGTGATCGCCGGAGGAGCCGATCACGAAGATTCTTACAGTCAAAGCGTTAGAGAAAAAGCGCTCATGAATTCAAGCGTGGTTTTGACGGGATTTTTAAAGGGGGACGCGCTTAGAGAACTCTATGGGCAGGCGGGGCTTTTTGTGCTTCCATCCTACCACGAAGGCTTGCCGATCGTGCTTTTGGAGGCGATGAGCCACGGATTATCGTGCCTTGCGACGGATATCCCGGCCAATCGAAATGTCGGCCTTTCGGAGGACCGTTTCTTTGCGCCAGGAAATGTGAGCGATCTGGCGGAAAAGATGAGAGTATTTTTAAACTCGCCGTTAAGCCAAGAAGCGCGCGCGAGGCAGATCGACGGTATTTTAGAAAATTACGATTGGGAGAAAATAGCGGACCAAACACTTCGAGTCTATAAAAGCTCCAAAGATGAGGCTGGGATCCGAAGGGGCGCGGACTGGCTCTCCCTCCCGGAAATATACCCCAAAGAACATTTATCTAAAAAAGCCTGGAAGGGAATGGCTCAGGAATGGAAGGTTTATTTGAATTTTTTGGGTCATCGGAAACCGCAAAACCGTTTTGTCATATTCGCGCAAGGGCGGACAGGGAGCACACTTCTGAAGGAGCTTTTGAATTGCCACCCGGCCGTCCATTGCGACGAAGAAATTTTATATTATCCAAAATTGTTCCCTGGGTATTTCATCGGACGAAAATCCTCTCAATCTAAAAAAATGAGCTATGGTTTTAAACTAAAGATTTACCAGCTGACCGAGGTCCAAAAAATCAGGGATCCGAGGCGTTTTGTTTTGGACCTGGCGGAGCGCGGGTGGAAGATCATCCATTTAAAAAGGGAAAACGTCCTGCGCCAGACTATTTCGTTTCTCTACGCGGAGAAAAAATCAAGATTCCATCTATGGAAAGATGATAAGCGCCCATTGGATGATAAAAAAATAGAGGTCAATTGCGCTCAATTAGTTGAAATGATGCAGAAGAGGGACGAGTATTATAAAATGGAGAACGAGGTGCTGAAAGGCCTGCCCGCACATCCGCTTTCATACGAAAAGGACCTGTTGCCGCCTCACGGCCAGCAGGAGGCGATGGATGGGGTTTTTGGATTTCTGGGCTTGCCGACCGCCGCTGTCTCCACCCGTCTCATGAAGAGCGTTTCGGACCGGCTGGAAGACGTGATCTCAAATTATTCGGAGCTTGAGCGGCAGCTTAAAAACTCAAAGTACGAGCAGTACTTGCGCGACGTTCATTATGCCGGAAAAGAGCGAAGGTGGTAAAAGTGAGAAGACTCAAGCTCTAGTCGAGGCATACTGAATGTTTTTAGGCCATCCAAGAAGCGGACGCTAAATTAGTTTGGGAAAATATTTTTCAATGAAAAAGTTCTTCTTTTGGATTTTTTTATTTCTTTTCGTCTATCTAGTTCTTGAAAGTTTCGCTTTCGCGGGACTTTACTTTTTAGGACGCACCAAGCAAGTTTACTATCGTCCGTTTCTTGCGGAAAGGCTTTCAGAAAACCACCGCCGGGTCTTAAACGACCTTTTGGTCGGTAAGGAAAAATACTTAACTTACAGCGCTTCACTCGGATGGACTATCAAGCCAGGCGGCTCCTCCGACCTTTACCGCGCCAACTCCCAAGGGTTCCGGTCCGATAGAGAAACAACGTTTATCCCTGCGCCAGGCAAACTGCGAATAGCCGCTTTTGGTGATTCCTTTGCGCACGGCGATGAGGTAAAAAATCCCGATACCTGGGAAGAGAAATTGGATACACTGGATCCGAAACTGGAAACGCTCAATTTTGGCGTGCCCGGTTATGGATTGGACCAAGCGTACCTTCGTTATAAAGAGCAAGGGGTTTTATTTAACCCTCACATTGTCATCATTGGTTTTATGTCGGATGATATTCACCGCAGTGTCAGTGTTTTTAAGCCGTTTTACTATCCGACTACCGGTATTCCATTGGCAAAGCCGCGCTTTGCCCTGGAAAACGACAAACTTCTTTTTTTGAGAAACCCAATGTCGCAGCTCGAAGATTATAAGCGTTTGCTGGAGAACGAAAGGCTCGTGCTAAGAGAGCTTGGCGAGTACGACTTTTATTTCCGTACGGAATATAGGGCGAGTCCGCTTGATCTCTCTTATTTATATCGCTTTTGGCAGATTCTAAGACGGCAGTTTTTTGAGCGATTTGATGCGGGAAGCGTTTATTACGGGGGAAGATACAAAGAAACATCCGAAGCCTTTCTTGTAACGACTCAGTTATTTGATGCGTTCTATGAAGAGGCTCTTAAGAACGGCTCCTTACCGCTGATTGTCATTTTTCCCAACCGTCCGGATTTGTATCGGGACAAGAAAAACAAGGTTTCCGACTACGCCCCGCTTTTAAAGTACCTGGCTTCCAAAGGTTATCGTACACTCAATGCCCTGGATGGCTTTAAAAAATTCGGCGAGGGGCATTCCGTTGATGACTATTTCAATACCGGCGGGCAAGGAGGGCACTACGGCCCGCTGGGCAATGAGGTCGTTGCGCGCTTTCTTTATGATTATTTAAAAGAAAATGGCCTCCTAAGTTTTGAACAGAATTGAAAACGAGGGGATTGAGATATGCGTACTATTAAAAAAATCCTGTTTGTGATTCTCTATGCCTTCTTTTTGTTTTTTGTTCTTGAACTCGGCGTCAGGATTTCGGGTTATTCCAGCCATTATATTTATGATCCTATCTATATGCCCTTCGCGGACCAGGGGAATCAAAAACAATTTTATGTGCATAAGCCGGACCTTGTTAACGCTCGGGGAAGGGGACTCGCTTTTTTTAACACCGATAGTCTTGGTCTGCGTTCAAAGGTAAGCGGAGAGCGCTATGGCCCGAAAAAAAACAACGAGCGCAGGATTGCGATCGTCGGCGATTCCATCACTTTTGGCGAAGGGGTAAGAAAAACGGAGGATACGTATTGTTCTGTTTTGGAAGATATTCTGGGGCGTCGGCAAAGCGACGTCAAAATTCGGGTCTTCAATTACGGAGTGTCGGCGTATAACGTCAAGAACATGGTGGATACGCTTAATTACCGGATGTTAAAAATAGAGCCGGATTTAGTAGTCATGGCCATCGTCTCCCATGATTTCGATTTATCGCGGACAGGCACTGTGGATAAATGGGGCTATACCGACAACGTAAAATTGTCTGGTTCTGCGTTAGAGAACACCCCTCTAAAACGTGTTCTGCGAAAGGTGCATCTCGTGTATGTCTTTAGAGACCTGCGTCACTTTTTTGTGTCACGGAACAAAAAGGTTTCAGATGATCTTGACAATGTTTTTCACGGATCCTATCAATATACGAAACAATTCAAAGAGATCGCAGAGCAGCGCAAGATACCCTATCTCGTAGTTCTTTTGCCGCCCTCACCCAATCCGATCCGTCAAAGCATAATAAGCAAATTTAAATCCGACAAGATAAACTACTTGGATCTCTCATCAATAAGGGATGAATTTGCTCCGGAAAAATTCAGAGCAAGTAGATTTGACCCGCATCCTTCCGTTGCCGTGCACAAACGAATTGCCGAAGCGCTCGCTGTAGACTTAGCGCTCGAAGTCAATTCTGGCAAGGACATTTTTCGCCGATGGGAATAGGACGAAAATAAAGTAATTTGCGCAAATAAATTGGGTAAGGTTTAGAAAACTCCGGATCAAGAGCGACGCTTTTGACAGTTGTCTCCTTGCCTCCGCGAACGTAATTTAAACGAAAATCACTCTGGTCCGCAGCCACTTTTTGGCTGAGGTATGATTTAAATTCAAAATAGGGCAGCAGGTAACCTTTATCCGCCACCTCCTGAAGTTCCGGATCTGAAGAAGACAAAACCTTTACCAGATCGCCTGAATAACCAAAAAGATCAAGACCTCGGCGGAAAAAAAGGTGATTGGATTTTTTTTCAGCTACTCTCAAGTTGCTGTACATCGAAAAAGTAGTCCCTGTTTTAAGGCCTAGATAAGGGGAAAATCCGTTAAGTAAAAATAAGAGCGGTAAAATATAGAAACTTTTGTAGGGTAATCTTAAAAGTTTTTTTGCATTTGAAACAACCAGCTTTTCCTGGCGCAAAACCCAAATAAAAAAAAGCAGGAAGCATGGCCCGTAGACCCACCAAAACGCCTCAAAAACGTATGAAAGAAAGCTTCGGTTAAGATGGCCAAGATCCCAAACGAGATTTGACCAAGGCGGAGTACCGTGATTTCTCCAAGGTGACTTCCAAAACACAAGAGCAGCAAAAGAAACAATCCCCGCCCCTGCTAGGGCCCATATCTTCTGCCACGGAGACCTTAAAAAAAACCTCTGAACAATTTCAGGCAGTCGAAAATTGTCCGGAGCAAACAAAAAAAGCAGGGCGAGTGTCGTCGAGGAAAAACCAAAATAGCCGGCGATTCCAAAAACGAAATGAATCACGATACCCATGATAATGCCGGCCACTCGCAATCGCGGCAAAATCAAAAAAATAGGCATCACTGCCTCGAAGATAAGTGTTCCATAAATTGCCGCTATTTGTGCCCAGGGAGAGGTGGGCAGAAATGGTAATATTTTGGCGAGGTTTAAATACATCAGCGCTCCGCAGCTGACGGAGGGGTCAAACCAGTCCCGGTTTAGTTTATGAAAAAACGCCACAACGTAAACCGCCAAAAATAACCACCGTGCTGCAGGTGCAAAAATCGAATAAAATTTTTCTCCATCTATTCGAAAAGTTTTATACGACAGGGCCGAACGAAGAAAAGCAAAGAAAATCGTCAGATGTACGAATCCGGTCAAAAACCAGTGATTGGCGATCCAGGGAAGCGTTTGAAAAGCTTGAAAAAACTGGGCGATAATCAGGCCGAGAAAAAGGCCAACGGAATTTGGTTTTAACAAAATTCCCACAGCCAGAATTCCGACCAGAAAGCTCATGGGCGTTGTTAGCCAAGTATTCCACTTTCCCACGTGAATAAAAATCGCCATCGCCCAAAGAAAAGCAAAAATTGGAAATTGGTTTATTTTTAGCTGCATCATTTTTTAGGTGTTGGCCTTCCGGATTTGATATTTTACCGATTGTATCACACGGAATACCACCATTCGTTAAATACTGGTGGTGTTTTTGTTTTGAAAGGGTAAAATAGCCCTTCATGAGAAGGTTTTATAAAAGATGAAGCGCATATTTTTTCTCGGTTTGATCAGTCTCAGTCTTTTATCACAGAGGCTCGTTTTCTCCGCTCCCCACTGGGAGTTTGCCGGGTGGTACGGCGGCAGTTGTTATCCGAATGTAGAATTTGACCCGAATGTCCGAAACAGAGTGTATCTTGTTTCCGAGAGCGCCGGAATATGGCGAAGCGATGACTTGGGTGAAAACTGGTATTTTATTAATGAAGGACTCGGCAATTTTCATGTTGCGTGGCTTGCGGTGGCGCCGTCCGATTCGAATATTTTATACGCGGGCGCCAGGCGAGGACTTTATCGGTCAAAGGATGGAGGGGGTCATTGGGAGGCGTGTGATTTGGCGAATGGTAAAATCGTTTTCGACCGGCCTCAGAATTATCGAAGTATCGCTATTTCTAAAAAGGACCCGGCAAGCTTAGTTATCGGCACTTTGGATGGAAGTGTATTTTACTCCGGTGATTATGGTTCTAGTTGGGGGATTCTTGGCCTGCAAGAAAAGCCCCTGGGTGCCAAAAAGCCGATAACCGCGATGCAGTTCAATAAGGATGAGGCCTCATTGTATATAGCCTCTGAGGACGGCCTTGCGCTTTATTCCTATCAAAACCAATCCTGGAAACTATTCAGCGGGGGGCCGAAGGGCATCACGGATTTCTTTGTTTCAGGCCAATTTCCAAAAAAAATATTTGTTGGTGGACAAAATGCTTTATATATTTCAAACAACGGAGGAGAGACTTGGCAGTCTTCGAACCCGATCTCTAAAGGGAAAATCTATCGCTTAGCGATTGATGAATCGAATGGTCATTTTAAAATTTTTGTAGTGGGCAACAAAGATTGGTATGGAGCGGTTTATTTTAGTGAAGACGAAGGGAATAGCTGGAAATCCGTCGAGAAGAAAGTGATCGCCGATGTGAAGTCCAATCCAACCCGCGCATGGGCAAAAAATAGAGGAAAAAGTGCTTCGCTAAAAATAAATCCCTTTGACTCCAGTGTTTTATTTCGCACGGACTGGTGGGGTGTATTTAGGAGTGATGATGGAGGTGTCACCTGGCGCGAAAAGATAAAAGGCGCTCCTACAACGGTGGGTTCAGATATCCAGATATCGGATCGGGGGATAATTTACGTCGCGACAATGGATGATGGGCTTTTAAAAAGCTCCGATTTTGGAAAGACATACAAAGCGCTTATTCCAAAAGAGACTTATGAGCTGGGGATTGCGGGCCATATTTGGAGAATCTTGCTTTTGGGCAAGGACCGGCTTCTGGCTACTTCATCACCCTGGCAGTTGGATTTTAATCAAGTGTTTGTGTGTGATGAGGTGACTGAAAACTGCGCTCCTGCAAGGGAGGGCTTGCCTTTGAAAAGGCCAGTGATCAATACGATCTGGAAAACCGGTTTACCAAGGGCCGTGGCGGTTGATCCAAATAATTCCGGCATTATTTATTTAGGAATTGACGGGGACGATGGCGGGGGTCTTTTTATTTCAAGAGACTCGGGTCTTCATTGGGAGCGCTCAGAAGGACAGCCAGGCTCAGTTCGAATTTATAATGGGCTGGCGGTTGATCCAACCAATCCAGCACGGATTATTTGGGGCGCTGTAGGTGATGAGGGAGGAGTCTACCTGTCAGAGGATGGCGGTAAGTCATGGAATTATGTTTTTAAGTCCATGAGAGCGGTTTTCGACTTGGCAGTGACAAAACGTGGGACAATTTATGCCGCGGGGCAAGGAAAAGGCCCGAGTCTTTATGTTTCGGATGACCATGGAAAGTCATGGAAGCTGTTAAAGCAATTTTCTGATAAAGGGACGTGCGAAGCGATAGCTATTCACCCGGAAAACGATAAAATAATGGCCTTAAGTACGGTTTTTTGGGACGAAAGTTCAGGCGAGAGGATTTATTTGACGAAGGATGGCGGCCAATCATGGAACGATATTACGGGGGATTTGCCCAATGGGCACGGTGCGGCTGCGATGGTGTTCAGTAAGAAGGATTCATCGCTCTACCTTAACAGGTATTCAGGGTCTGTTTACAAGCTTAAGATAGATTAAGTTTTTTTAACCCATTTTTAAAAGAACGTTCTTTAACGGGAAAATAAAATGTCATTTCAGAAAATCATTCAAAATCTTGCGCTATTTATTATCCCTATTTTCCTGTTCCTGGTGATCGGGGAGATCGCGATCCGCGTTTATACGCGGGCCCACACGATGTATGACATGGAAATGTCACGTTACGGCAAAGAGCTCAAGATCGTCTCCGCCAATCCGCTCATCGGGCATGTCCATAAGCCCCTTTCAAAAGGGCATCTTATGAATGTGGATGTCCGGATAAATTCGGACGGTTTGAGGGACAAGGAATACCCTGTCGCTAGAAATGGCGCCCGCCGAATCGCTTTTTTGGGGGATTCTCTGACATTTGGGTGGGGAGTGGAGCAGGATAAGACTTTTGATAATGCGCTGGAAGGGATTTTGAATAAGAGCGAACCGACCGAGATCATCAATTTTGGCATCGGGAACTTCAATACCGAACAAGAAGTAAATTTGTTTCTTGAGAAGGGGTTGAAGTATAAACCGGATCAAGTCGTCGTATTTTATTTTATCAATGACGCCGAGGAAACGCCGAAGCCAAGCAGTCTAAGCCTTCTCGAGCATTCGGAATTTATCTCTTTTTATTGGGCCAAGACCCGCGCTTTTCTGAACAATATTTCCCATAAAAAAGATTACACCCACTACTACAGCAATTTGTACCTCAGCGATTCAAAAGGCTGGATCAAATCCCAGGAAGCTTTTTTACTTTTAAAGAAAGTGTGCCGTGATAATAATATAAAACTGCAGGTTGTTTTGCTCCCCGAACTGCATGTCCTCCGCGACTATCCTTTTAAAAAAGAATACGCGAGCGTTTCCAATTTCTTGGAAGCGCAGCAGATAGAGCACCTGGACCTAACTCCTTTTTTTGGAGAGGAAGCCAGCCCTTCCCGGTTATGGGCCGCGCCTGACGATGCGCATCCCAACGCGCTTGCTCACCACATGATAGCGGAATACACACTAAACTTTATCGGATCTAAAAAGAGGTGACCATGCTGAAAGAATTTTGGAAGAAAAATAAAAAATACATCCTGATCGCGCTTTTTATTTACGTGATATTCACCTTAATCGTCGTCCTTGGCTCCAAAAACTCCCAGGACATGGCATTCAATTACCAGATACGCTGACAAAATTCAGCCCGCCAAGAAATCGGCCATGAAGAAGTTTTTCTCCCTGTTTTTATGCGTTCTTCTGATCTACGCTCTGATCGAAAGCGCTTCATTTTTGAACCTTCGCTACCTCGAGTCTAAGGGCATGGTAGAGCGGCGTCCTTTTTTCTTTCACTTATCCAGCCAGCATCTCCAAGAAATTCGTATGTTATTGGCCGGTAAGAATAAGTACATTGCTTACAGTTCGACGTTAGGTTGGTCGCTAAAGCAGGGGGGTGAAGCTCACCCGTATCAGGCAAATTTGCAGGGGATCCGTGCCGACCGGAAATACTCGCTTGAACCGCAGGAAGGAGTGCTTCGAGTGTCGGCGTTCGGAGATTCATTTGTCCATGGGGATCAGGTGGAAAACAAGGACACTTGGGAAGAGAAGATGATGTCAATGGACCCAAGGCTGGAAGTATTGAATTTTGGTGTGGGCAGCTACGGCGTTGACCAGTCTTTTTTGAGGTATAAAGAAAGCGGGGTCCGGTTTAAACCGAAGATCGTTTTTATTGGGTTTAGGTCAAATAATGTAAACCGGAGCGTTAACGTCTTTAAACCTTTTTTGAACTATGAAACGGGCTTTCCTATGACAAAACCCCGTTTTGCGATTCGGGATGACCAACTAATCTTTGTCGAGAACCCTTTGCCCAACCTAAAAGATTATGGCCGTTTTTTAAATGATGAGAGAGGCGCTTTAGAAAAGGTAGGATCTCGTGATTATTTTTACAGAACGGACTATAGCGGTCCGGGTTACTTTCTGCCTTCCGTTAGGCTCGCTAAAATTTTCTTAAATATTATTTACGGTCAATTAGGGTTTTCGAATGATATTGTGGTGGGTAATTTTTACAATCCCAAGTCTGAGGCTTTTCTGGTGACCGAAAAGATATTAGATGAGTTTCACAAAGCCGTTTTGAAGGAGGGGTCAACGCCCTTGGTTCTTTTCTTCCCGGGACGCCGGGATATGATCCTCCACGAGAAAGATGGGTCGCTGATCTATCAGCCCCTGATGGATCGCCTTAAGGCAAAAAATATTGAGTCGATCGATCTGATGGATGCTTTTAGACAGTTTGGGAGGGGCCGTCCGATCGGGGACTTCTTTAACAAGGAAGGCGCTCATTATTCCTCCTTAGGCAATGAAATTGTGGCAGAATACCTCTTTCAATATTTAAAGGCCCATTCCTGATCGTTTTGGGGCAGGGCTCGGCTTTGGTGTTAATGCAGAAAAGCGCCGCGGATTTTTTTAGCCGAATAAATTAAATAGTTTTTCAGATAAATTCGGTAACTTGGTTCGTGCCAAAGCCCGGCGAGGCGCATCATTAAGCATGGGACACCGCATTTAGACACGTATTGTTCAAAATCGCAAACCACCGCCATTTGTTTTTTAAGAAGCTCGCCATACGCTTCGTCGCGGATAGAAAAGCGGTATTTGGGGTACCCCAATTCAAATCGGCGTTTGAGAAAGGAATTCTCTTCCGCCATATGGGCATATGCTTGACGATGGCAAGTATAAAGCGCCGGCATCGGGAAGCGGCTGGTCCCCAAAGGGGCATCCTGAGAATACCTGTCATCTTTTACTTCGATCACCTTGGAAAGAAATTCTTCGCAGCACCTTAAAAGTAAAATTTTGGACGCTCTGTAGGATTGGTCTAACAGAGAAGATAATTTTTCCTTCGTTTTCGTATCCGGTTCGGTGCGCGAGATCATCAAGTCCTGCGCTTCATCCAACTGCCGCAGCATGTTTTTCAAGTCATTATCCTCGAAAAGCTTGAGCGCGGAGGGTATCGTAAATTTACGGATCTTGTGCAGCCGGGTTAAGATCGCCCTTAAACTCACAGCGCCTTCGCGCGTCAAACCGGTAAGGTCATGGACATCGATAAGAGAACGGTCCAATAGTTGCATATAATGAAATTCTTTCGTCTCGGGCGGTGTCGTGAGCGTGACCTCCGGGCCTGATAGGCGGCGGAATGAGTTCTGCCAAATGCGCGGGTACACATAGAAAATGGAATCCCATAATCTCTTAGGGCAGATCTTTACTTTTTGTTTGAATAAGTATCGTTTTGTCTCATCAGACGAGGTGAATAAATTCAGCCTGTTGTATAGATCCTTGACGTGTTTTTCAGGAAATGCTTCACTCAAAATCGCGACAGTATCAAGGTCTGAGCGCGGGACGTCCAATCCGCCATAGGAATAAAGGCTAATATCGGGATGAGAAAACTTGTCCTGAAGCTCCTGTAATGTGGACCGATAATTTTCAGCCGTGAGGCTTCTTTTAATATCATCGATGATTTTCATAACTATTTTTCAGGATGCTTCTCCGAGCTTTTTGTTTTATACTATAGACCTTTATTTGTCTATATAATTAAACGAATCGGAGCGACTGATGACTTCTCAATTGCCAAACTTCTTAGTGATAGGGCCTCCAAAGTGTGCCACGACCTGGCTCTATTTTTGCCTCAGGCAGCACCCTGAGATCTTTTTGCCATTCGTCAGAGAGTTGCAATATTTTGACAAATATTATGACAAGGGACCGGAATGGTATGAGAGATATTTTAATTCGAGCGGAGATAAAAAAGCGGTCGGAGAAATCACCCCGACGTATATTTCACACGACCAGGCAGCCCAGCGAATCGCCAAAGATCTTCCGGGAGTAAAAATAATCGCTTGCTTTCGAAATCCAATAGAACGCGCTTATTCCGACTTTAATCATCAATTAAAGAGGGGCACGATCAGTACGGATTTTGAAACGGCGTTGTCCGCGAATTCCAGGCATCTTCAGGGGGGGTTGTATTTCTCACAGTTGGAGAGCTATTTGAAGCTTTTTTCCAGGGAGAAAATTTTAGTTTTAATATATGAAGATATTCAAAAAGACCCGGCGGTTTTTTTAAAGAAGATATTCAAATTTCTTGAAGTGGATGAAAATTTCGTTCCCGAGAATTTTGATAAAAAAGTATTGCCAGAGGAACTGGCCAGGCCTCTTTATTTTAAAGTTGCCGGATTTTCCCACTTTTTGAGGAGTAAGATGGGCTTGAGCCCGCTGATAGATGGGATAAAAAAATCCAGTTTATTGCCGTTTCTTGATAAAACGCTTCACCTTTTTGGTTACTCAAACAATAAGAAGGCGATCGTGGTTGACAGACCCGCCGTCTCGATGAAACCGGAAACGAGGGCTTGGTTGGCCGACAGGTATAGGGATGAGATAGAGAAGCTGACGCGGTTTTTAAATCGAGACTTGAGTTTTTGGGTATAAGGCGACCTCAGATATACCGGCAAGACGCCTTCCGGCACAGTGGCTTCGTTGACAGATAGAGACGGAAAAGATAAGATTGTGACTTCAAATTTTCCGGGCCTGTAGCTCATTTGGTAGAGCGCCTCAATGGCATTGAGGAGGTAGTCGGTTCGATCCCGTCCAGGTCCACGATTTTTGCCGAAGTGGCGGAACTGGCATACGCGTCGGTCTCAAAAACCGATCCTCTTGCGAGGTTGTGGGTTCGACTCCCACCTTCGGCATATTTTAAAATAATCCCTAATGAGGTGGGCATGGCCGTTTCGTTGGACAAATTCAACCGTTATATTGAGTCCCAATTTTTATCTCGAGGCAAGAACGGCAGGTGGCAGGCACGAGAAGGCAAGCCGTTTATCACGATCTCAAGACAGGCGGGCGCGGGTGGCGTTACGATCGCCGAAGAGATCGCTCGGCGCCTCGATGAGCGAGACAAGAATATTTGTCCATGGACTGTTTTTGACAAACCCCTGATCCATAAGGTCATTGAAGAACACAATCTGCCCGAAAAATTCGCGCAGTACATGACGGAATCAAAAGTTTCAGAGGTAGACGACACGCTGGAGGACCTTTTCGGCCTTCATCCGGCAAGATGGGTGCTTGCGCGCAAGACCACTCAGACCATCCTGCATTTAGCGGCCTCGGGCTACTGCATCCTCGTGGGTCGCGGCGCGAATATCGCCACCGCGAAGTTTCCGGGCGGCTTTCACGTGAGGCTGATCGGCTCTTACCCAAAACGGCTAAAGCATATTCAGGATTATTACCGTCTCGACAAAAAGAGTGCCGCTGAATTCATCAAAAAAGAAGACAAGGGCAGAGCGGATTATTTGAAAAAATATTTTGGCAAAAATAGTGACGACCCGCTTTTGTATCACCTTGTGGTCAACACCGACTTAGTATCCTACGAGGCCGCCGCGCGGATCATCGCCGATGTCGCTCCCCGTGGGTCCAATAAAAAAGAGGAAGTCTCGTATGAATCCAGAAAATAAAGAGTCTCCGGTCAGTTTTGATTTGGATGAAGTGCTTGAAATAAAGGGCTGGCTATTCAAAATCGTGCTGATCGATATGTTTACCGGCAAAATGTGCCTCAAGCGGATATCGCAGGACGAAGCTTCGCGGTTGAAGGCCGATGTGTGAGGTTTTCCATGCCCGAAACCCTTTACCCATTTTCAACGATCGAAGCCAAGTGGCAGAAGCACTGGCTTGAGAACAAAACATTTAAGACCGTAGAGTCAGACAGTAAAAAGAAGCTCTACGTGCTCGATATGTTTCCTTATCCCTCCGGGGCCGGTCTACACGTAGGTCACCCTGAGGGTTACACCGCGACCGATATTTACTCCCGCTTTAAAAGAATGCAGGGCTTCAACGTGCTTCACCCGATGGGGTGGGACGCGTTCGGCCTGCCCGCTGAGCAGTACGCGATCGAGACCGGTACGCACCCGGCCGTCACGACCCAGAAAAATATCCAGACTTTCAAACGCCAGATCCAGACGCTGGGCTTAAGCTACGACTGGGACCGCGAAGTCGATACGACGGATCCTGAGTACGTGCGCTGGACGCAGTGGATCTTTTTGCAGCTTTATAAAAAAGACCTGGCCTACATCGCCGAAGTGCCGGTGTGGTGGTGCGAAGCGCTGGGCTGCGTGCTTGCCAACGAAGAAGTCGTCGACGGCAAGTCCGAGCGCGGCGGGCACTCGGTAGTGCGGCGCCCGATGCGGCAGTGGATGCTGAAGATCACCGCGTACGCGGACAGGCTTCTGGAAGATCTGGCGCTCGTTGACTGGCCGGATTCGATCAAGGAGATGCAGAGAAACTGGATTGGGCGCAGTGAGGGAGCGTTCTGCGATTTTAAAGTGGCTGATGGCGCGGCCAAAGGCGAGACTATAAAAGTTTTTACGACACGGCCCGACACGCTTTTTGGCGCGACGTACATGGTGCTTTCGCCGGAGCATTCGCTGGTCTCGAAGATCACGACGCCCGATCAGAAAAAAGTGGTGGAAGCGTATCAAATAAAAGCCGCTTCTAAAAGCGAACTTGAGAGGACGGAGCTCGCGAAAGACAAGACAGGTGTTTTTACAGGCGCCTACGCGGTTAATCCCGTGAATCACGAAAAGGTCCCCATCTGGATCGCCGACTACGTGCTCGCGACCTATGGCACCGGCGCCATCATGGCCGTGCCCGCGCATGACGAGCGCGATCATGAATTTGCGAAAAAGTTTGGGCTAAAGATCGTCGAAGTGATTTCCGGCGGTGATATTTCCAAAGAAGCTTTTACCGGCAATGGCAAAAACGTGAACAGCGAGTTTCTAAACGGCCTTGAAACGCCCCAAGCCAAAAAGAAAATCACGACCTGGCTTGAGGAAAAGGACCTGGGTAAGGCCACAGTCAATTACAAACTCCGCGATTGGCTTTTCTCGCGGCAAAGGTACTGGGGTGAGCCGATCCCAGTAGTGCATTGCAAAGCTTGCGGGATCGTGCCGCTTTCCGAGAAAGAACTTCCCCTGAGGCTTCCTGAGATGAGCGATTTCAAGCCTTCCGGCAACGCGGAACCGCCTCTAGCGAAAGCAAAAGACTGGATCAATACCAAATGCCCGAAGTGCGGCGGGCAGGCCCAGAGAGAAACTAATACGATGCCGCAGTGGGCCGGCTCCTGCTGGTACTATCTGCGCTATATCGATGCGAAGAATAAAAATACGTTTGTGGACCCGATAAAAGAAAAATCATGGATGCCGGTGGATCTCTACGTCGGCGGCGCGGAGCACGCGGTCTTGCACCTTCTTTACTCGCGCTTTTGGCACAAAGTTTTATACGACTTGGGGCACGTTTCGACCAAAGAACCTTTTACAAGGCTCGTGAATCAAGGCATGATCCTGGGCGAAGACGGGCAGAAAATGTCCAAGTCGCGCGGCAACGTGATAAACCCTGACTTTATCGTCGAGACCTACGGCGCGGACAGCATGCGGCTTTATGAGATGTTTATGGGACCGCTTATCCAGATGAAGGCCTGGTCGACGAAGGGCCTCGAGGGGGTGTACCGTTTTCTCGGGCGCGCGTGGCGGCTTTATACGGACAAAGAGGGGAAATTGAGTCCTGACATTAAAAATGAAAAGCCGGGAGCTGAAATTGAACGATTGCTACACAAGACAATTAAAAAAGTGACCGAAGATATCGAAGCGCTGCAGCTTAATACGGCGATCTCAGCCATGATGATTTTCTCCAATGAACTGGCGAAGGAGCCTGTAAAGTCCAAGTCCATCATGGAGAACTTTGTCCTTATTTTGTCGCCATTTGCGCCGCACTTCGGCGAAGAACTTTGGGCGATGCTTGGGCATAATGAAAGCCTCGCGTATCATGCCTGGCCCAAGTACGATCCTGCGCTGATCCAGGACGAGAACATAGAGATCCCCATCATGGTCAATGGCAAAGTAAAGTCAAAACTTGTGATCCCCGCGGACTCCGATGAGGCGTATGTCGAAAGAGAGGCTATGAAAGACGAAAAAGTCCTCTCCGCGATCCAGGGAAAAAAGATCACGCAAAAGAAGTACGTCCTCAAAAAAATCTATACGATCGCAGTTTCTTAAGTCTTCACAAATATTTTTTAACGAAAAAAACACAGACCTCAAATTTTGCTTAAAATCTCCTCTTACGAACGGAAGCTCCTGGCTGTACCGCTTGCTTTGGCGGTCATTCTGCTGGTTTTAAATTTTTATCTAGCCGGCCGCGATTACGTAAATCTTCGCGTTTCCCAGAAATTATCCAGTAAGCCCGATCATGATGTTTAACTCCGTAAGAACCAAACCTCTCTTTTATGCCGCGATTTTTCTCGCAGCTTCTATTTTATTCCAAAATTATTTTCTCCCAAGTTTTTGGCTGAATCGTATTGCCAAAAATGACGTTTCATTATTTGCCGGCAAAACAGAAGAAGTTTTTCTTGGCGGTATCATCGTGTCCGAGGTTGAAGAACGCGAGACTTTTTACGGGGATAAAAAAATTTCGTTTGATTTAAAAGCTCAAAAACTTTGGCGGCCCGGCGTAAAAAAACCTTCAGATATTTCAGGAAAGGGTAGAGTTTATTTAAAAAACCCGAAAGAGGCGCTTCTTTACGGCGACGAGGTCGTGCTAAAGGGTGGTCTCGAGATCCCAAAAGGCCTGAGGAATGAAGGCGGCTTCAACACGAGGGCCTATTTGGACCGCAAGGGGATAAGAGCCCTTTTTTATGGCGCCAAGGATCTCAAGTTAAAGGTTTTGCGGCATGACCGGGGAAATCCGGTCCAGGCCAACGCGATCCGGATAAAGCGATTTTTATCCAGAGGTCTCTCCGGTCATTTTTCCAAAAGAGACGCCGGGTTTTTAAAAGCACTTTTCCTGGGCGAGCGCGGCGACCTTGAGGAGGACTTTAAAGACCTTTTTGTTAAAACCGGCACGCTTCATATTTTGTCCGTCAGCGGATTTAATATCGGTTTTCTCTGCCTTACCCTATTTTTTCTTTTAAAGCCGCTTCCTGTTTCGCGGAATTTAAAAAATACACTTATACTTGCTGCGATCTGGCTTTACTGCGTTCTCGTGGGCTGGCAGGCGCCGGTGGTGCGCGCTTCGATCATGGCGTCTGTTTTCATTCTCGGAGATCTGCTTGGAAGGAAAGCGAGCCTTTTGAATTCCCTGGGTCTCGCGGCGCTTGTTATTCTTTTGGTAAGTCCCAAAGATCTTTTTGACGTAGGCTTCCAGCTTTCCTTTTTGGCGGTCTTTGGCATCGCGGTCTTTGTGCCTGTATTCATCAAAAGACCCGAACTTTTTCCGAATGAAAAATTGACGGTGAAGGAGAAAGTTTACAGGTATGCGAGTGAGTTGTTTTGGGTATCTTTTGTATGTCTTTTCGTGTCGCTGCCTGTGACTACGCAAAATTTTTATATCGTGACACCTTTGTCCTTGGTCGCAAACATGATCGTCGTGCCCGTGTCGTTCTTGGTCTTTTTTCTGGGGTTTATTTTCTTTTTCACTTTTTGGTGGTTTCCCAAGTTCTTGGGCCTCATTCCATTTGTTGTGAAGATTTTGATGGAATTTTTTGTGAATGCTTTGTTTTTTATAGAACATCTGCCGGGGGCCTATTTTATCGTGGGCAGGCTCCATTCTTTTTTATGGATCGTTTTGGTCTTGGGGATCGTTTATTTCTTCTGCGACCCGAAGATAAAAAACCACGCCGTACGCGCCGTACTTATCGTGTTTTTTTGTTTTAACGTATTTTTGGCGCAGGACGTCTTGAGGCATTTCGGCCAGGTGTTTCGCATGACGGTGCTGGATGTGGGGCAGGGGGACGCGATTTATTTTGAATTTCCCGAAGGCGGCAATATGCTGATCGACGCGGGGCCCGGTGGCGACAGCGACAAAGGCCGGTGGGTTGTGGCGCCTTTTCTGAAATCCAAAGGGGTGAGGTCGATCGACGCGCTTGTGATAAGCCATCCGCAGGCGGACCATATCGGCGGTATGCCGACGGTGTTCGATGAATTCAAAGTAAAAAATGTAGTTCACTCCGGAGCGAAGTACGATACAAAACTCTTCGGGTTTTTGAAAAACCGGATTCAAAATGAAAAATCCAGAGTTCTCGAGGTGCATAAAGGCCAAAAGATCGAAGGTTTTGCGGACGTGGAAGTGGATGTTTTGAATCCACCCAAGAAAGAAACACAGAGCAAAAATATCAACGATGAATCTGTGGTACTAAAAATAAATTACGGCCACACAAGTTTCCTATTGACCGGTGATAGTGGCAAAGAGGCGATGAGCAGTATTTTACAGGGCGATGCGGATATTCATTCGTCAGTTCTTAAAGTGCCGCACCACGGCGCGAAGCTCGGTACGCAAGGCGAGCATTTTGTCCGGGCAGTCAATCCCAAAGTAAGCATCGTCAGTGTCGGCGGGCATAACCCCTATAAACATCCTTCACCCGTGACACTCGGTATTTTAAATTCTTTACCCGAGTGCGAAGTTTACCGGACGGACGGGAATGGCCAAGTGAGTGTCGTTTCGGACGGCTATCAGATTGCCCCGGTCGCTGCCGTGCCCTCGCAATGACAAACTTGACGTTATTCTCCAATTGGCCTATCATTTTCCCTTATGCATAATAAAGCCTCCCAGCTACGCTCGCTTTTGAAATCAAAGTCTATTATTCGTATTGTCGGCGCGCACAATGCGTTGGGCGCCAAGCTCATCGAAAAAAATGGCTTTGACGGTGTTTGGGCGAGCGGACTCGAAGTTTCGGCCTCCCACGGTGTTCCCGACGCGAATATTCTAACGATGACCGAAAATCTTGAAGCTGCGGCCGCGATCAACCATGCCACCGCGCTTCCTGTGGTGTGTGATTGCGATACCGGCTACGGCAATTCGTTAAACGTCATTCACATGGTCAAAAAGTACGAGGCGGCGGGGCTTGCGGCCGTGGTGATCGAAGACAAACAGTTTCCGAAGGTAAACAGCTTTGTGCCGGGCCGCCAGGAGCTTTTGCCAGTCGAAGAATTTATGGGAAAGATCGAGGCCGCCAAAAACGCGCAGAAAAACGAGGATTTTATGGTGTTCGCGCGGGTCGAAGCCCTGATCGCAGGCTGGGGAATGGAAGAAGCGCTGCGGCGCGCGTACGCTTATGCGGAAGCCGGCGCCGACGGCATTGTGATCCACTCGAAGGCTGTAACACCCGACGAGATTTTTACTTTCGCGAAAAAATGGAAGTCCTCCAGCCCGCTTATCTCGATCCCCACGACCTATTATGATGTCACCGTCGAGCAGCTTGGGGCCAATGGTTTTAAAATGGTGATTTATGCCAATCAGGGACTGCGCGCCTCGATCCAGGCGATGAACGAAGTTTTCCAGGTGATCCGTAAAACGGGCTCGACCGCCGCGATCGAGGAAAAAATCGCCTCCATGAAAGAGGTCTTTCATTTGCAGGGGATGGGAGACTTAAAGGAAGATGAGAAAAAATTTGAGAGAAAAGAGATCATCCAGGCTGTGATTCCCGCGGCGGGGGACCACCGCCTTGCCCAAAACGGCACGGGTGGGAAAGAATTGACGGACCTATTGGATACCCGGCCACTTTGTATGCTCGAGATCGGAGGCAAGACTCTGATCGAACGCCAGGCGGACATTTTGCGCTCCTGTGGGGTCAATGACCTTTACGTGGTGAGCGGTTTTAGTTCGGAGAAAATAAAGTTGGACGGCGCCACGATTTTACATAATCCTAGCTTTAAAAAAACGAATATCGCTTATTCACTGATGCTCGCGGAAGAGTATTTGAAGAATAAATGCCTGGTGGTTTATTCCGACATCATTTTTGACCGGCAGATCGTGGAGCACCTTTTGGACAGCCCACATCCGGTGACCATCGTGATCGACCGGGCTTACCGTACCCTTCCTTCCCGTGATAAAAAGCTCGATCTCGTGGCGGTAAAAGAGTTACCGAATCCCGGCGCGGCGAGGAGCTTGAATCTCAATCAATTTAAGCTCGTCGAAAAAGTGGGGAGATCCATTGAAAAGCCGCGCGCCACGCATGAATTTATAGGCATGGCGTTTTTCCGCGACGCGGGCCTTAAAATGCTAAGTCAGGCCTGGAGGGAAGCGCGACAGAAATTTAAGGACAAGCCTTTTTATGAGGCGCCTAGCGTCGAGAACGCGGATTTTAATGACTTGATCCAGCACCTTATCGCCCGCGGCGAGAAAGTGTACGGCATGGAAATAGAGCATGGCTGGTCGGAAGTGCATTCGCTTGAGGACTATAAAAGGGTAAGCGCCCACTTCAAAAAGGCAGGCAGCGTTTTGTCCGCGAGGTCATGATTTCCCCCGAAGAATTTGTCCAGAGCCTAAAAAGAAGGGCGATCCTCCGCTTTACCGGAGTGCCCTGTTCTTTTTTCCAGGCGGCCATCAACTACGTGATCGATGACACAGAGCTCCGCTATACGATCGTGCCGAATGAAGGTTCTGCGCTTGCGTTTGCGTCCGGCGCGTCGCTTGCCGGCGCGTCGACCGCCGTGCTGATCCAAAATTCCGGCTTCGGCAATCTCATCAATCCCCTGACATCGCTTAACATGATTTATGGGATCCCGGCGCTGATTTTTATAAGCGGACGCGCGTACGGCGTGGCGGACGAACCTCAGCATGAAATTATAGGAAAAACGATGGGACCGATCCTAGATGCGATGGGCGTGCGGCACGTGGACATGCCGGATGAAATGCCCGCATATGAAGATGCGTTGAACGACGCGCTTCTCTGGATGAACACTAAAAAGGTGCCATTCGTGTTTTTTGTGCGCAAGGGGACCATCGACGAATATACGCCGCACAAAAATGGGCCTGTCAAATTTCCGCTTAAAAGAGTGGACGCGATCAGGATCGTCAGCGAAGTATTAAAGGGTGACGAATACGTCGTCGCCACGACCGGCAAACCCTCGCGCGAGCTCTTCAGCGTCGCCGACCGGAAAGGTAATTTTTACATGCAGGGTTCAATGGGGCACGCGGCTTCGATTGGGCTTGGAGTGGCGATGAATAAGCTAGGTAGGAAAGTGGTGGTGCTGGACGGGGACGGCGCAGTTCTGATGCACATGGGCACTCTCTCATCCATCGGCCACTACAAGCCAAAAAACCTTTATCATGTGATGCTCGACAATGAATCCTACGAAACGACGGGCGACCAGGATACGACTTCGCCTACAACCGACTTTAAAACGATCGCGAAAGCCTGCGGATACAATTTTTCAGAGGAAGTTTCCAATGAAAAAGACCTGAGGGAAAAGCTCAAAAGCCTTTTATCAAAAGAAGGACCCGTGTTTCTCCGCGTCAAGATAAACCGCCTGCCGACCCCCAGCATTCCCCGAATCAGCAGTAAATATACCTCCACCCAGATCGCCGAAAACTTTAAGGCCGCTGTTTTAAGTTCTAAATAACTTTACAATTTTTCCCTTAATCCATTCGGCCCCAAGGGTAGTCCTTTTCGGGGGCCTACGCTGTTTGCAGGGGATCATTGTGAGTTGTGTGTAGCTTGTACGATTCGTTCTCTCGCCGGGCGCCTACGGCGCCTGTACGGAACCTTCTGGACCTTCGAATATACGCTCCGGCCTTATCCCGAAAAGGACTACCCTCGGGGCCTTAACCAAGTAGACATCACTATAAGCAACCTTCTTCCTTCTCCGAAGCGATTTGCCCTTTTTCGACTGTTCATGAATCCGAACTAAATGCTATGGGATACGGCCAAACAGCTACGCTGTATTCTTTTAACGTGGAGGCTGTTTGGCTGAGGGTTCCCAAGCATTTAGAGAGGATTCATAGGAGAAAAAGGGCTAGAGTCCGCCGTAGCTTTAGCGAAGGCGGACGGGGAGCGGAGGAGAAGGAAGAAGGGTGCTTGGAATACTGTTAAGAGGATACCCGGGCGCTAAGAAGATATTAATAAGTCATTATTTAATAACGAGTTAGAAATATTTATAGAGTTTTCAGAAAAAAAGTTGAACGAAAATCAGGCCTTTTTCCGTCCTATATGGTAAGGGGTAGTTGTGGAAAATACACTTACCAATCGTCATGAACCATATAGGAGGCTGTGATGCAGACAGTAGAGATAGAGATCGTGGATTTACGCAAATCAAGCGGCGACGGGAAGCTCAAGGCTTTTGCGGATGTGAAAGTTGCGGATGCTGTTGTGATCAAAGGCTTTACCGTGGCGGAAGGACCGAGGGGCATCTTTGTCTCAGTGCCCCGCAAGCCCGGCAAAGACGGGCAGTGGTTCGACACCATCACGGTCGATGAAAAACTTAAAGCAGAGATCGAGGACAAGGTGCTCGAGGCCTACGACCGAGAAATCGAATCAAGAGCTTAAGGCAAAATATGGAAACCACATCGCAAACGTTAGGCATTATTGGAGAAGAGCTGGCCTATCATTATTTATGCGCGGCCGGTTATAAAATTCTTCTCAAAAATTACGAATGCCCGCTTGGGGAGATTGACATAATCGCGAAGGAAAAGGGGGCGCTTGTCTTTATTGAGGTAAAAACGCGTAGTTCCCATGAGTTTGGTTTTCCCGCGGAGTCGGTCACCTTTAATAAAAGGCGCCAGATTGTGAAAACGGCCCAGTACTATCTTAAACGGTATGGTATTCATGATGTGCCCTGCCGTTTCGATGTGGTTTCCGTACTTATTCCCAAAGACCAGGAGTCCACGATAGAAGTCATTAAAGATGCTTTTGGGGAGAGTGAGTAAAATGCTCGCAATTGTTTTATCTAGCGCAGTCATCGGCATTGATGCTTTTCCGGTTGAGGTCGAAGTGGATATTTCAAACGGGTTGCCATCTTTTAATATCGTCGGTTTACCGGATACGGCCTGTCGGGAGAGCGCGGACCGTGTCAGGGCGGCTATTAAAAATAGCGAACTGCCTTTTCCTTCCAAGAGAATCACGGTGAATCTCGCGCCGGCAAATCTTAAGAAAGAAGGCTCCTCGTTTGACCTGGCGATCGCAATAGGGATCCTTATTGCCTGCGAAACGATAGAAAAAGAAAAAGCGGAAAATAAAATTTTCTGTGGCGAACTGTCTTTGGATGGGAAATTAAGGGGAGTGCCGGGCATTCTCCCTCGGGCTGTCTGTCTTTTAGAGGATGAAAGTAAAAAAGATTTTATTATTCCTTTCGTAAACGCAAAAGAGGCTTCTTTTGCGAAAGGCCTTAAAGTCTACCCGGCAAAAACCCTGCTGCAGGTGGTTGGGTTTTTAAAAGGTGAAAAAGCTATCACTGTGCAGGAAAATCAAGAAGTCAATTTTTCCGCGGAGCTCTTTACGAATAAACTTCTTGATTTTTCGGATATCAAAGGCCAAGCCCATGCCAAGCGCGGCCTTGAGATAGCGGCGGCAGGTTCTCATAACGTGCTGATGATCGGCCCACCCGGTTCGGGTAAAACCATGCTTGCCAAAAGAATCTCCACGATTCTCTCTGCGATCACTTTTGAAGAAGCGATTGAAACCACCAAAATTCACAGCGTGGCTGGGCTTCTTTCAAAAAAATCGGCGCTTCTTCGAACCCGCCCCTTCCGGGACCCGCACCACACAATCTCCGATGCCGCAATGATCGGCGGCGGCGCGTACCCTAAGCCCGGCGAGGTGAGCTTGGCGCATCACGGCGTGCTTTTCCTGGATGAAATGCCGGAATACAAGAGACATGTTCTTGAAGTTTTGCGCCAGCCCCTCGAGGAAGGTAGGGTCACCGTTTCACGCGCTTCAGGCTCGCTCACGTTTCCAGCAAGATTCATGCTGGTAGCCGCAATGAATCCATGTCCGTGCGGTTATTTTACCGATCCAAAAAGGGAGTGCCATTGCACGACAATTCAAATTAAAAATTACATGTCAAAAATTTCAGGACCGCTTCTTGACCGCATTGATATACAGCTTGAGGTGCCGTGCCTTAAAGTGGGCGAGATCACCCATAAAGGCCAAGGCGAGCCCTCTTTGGAAATCCAAAAAAGGGTGGAGGAAGCGAGAAAAAGGCAGAGGTCTCGTTATCAATCTGAAAGGATGTCCGCGAATGCGGAGCTTGAGGCAAAACAAGTCGAAAAGCACTGCCTTGTGACGGAAGAGGGTGAAGTGCTGCTTAAGAGAGCTATTCAGGACCTCGGTTTTTCAGCAAGGGCTTATCATAAGACGCTGAAAGTCGCGCGTACGATCGCGGACCTGGAAGACAGTGAAATTATAAACCTAAACCACGTGTCGGAAGCAATTCATTACCGTGCTTTAGACAGGAATATCTGGTTTAGGTAGCTTTCCGGATGAGTTATTGATTATTTATCAAATACTATTGACAAAATACCAATTTAAGGGTACACTTCGGTCCTTCAAACGGGAGAATAGGATGAGACGGATTTCGTTGATTTTAATCATTTTTTGCTTTGTCTTCGGCGCCGAGACCCATGACGCGTGTGGCGAGTGGGTCAGTCTTTCAAAAGGCTTGGATGATTCGGATATTCGCTCGCTGGCGGCGGATCCCAGAAACCCTAATATTATTTTTACCGGTTCCGGAAAAGTAGTTTATAAATCGGCCGATGGGGGCAATAGCTGGAAACAAATTTTTTCGACCAGAACAAAAAGCGGGGAGGTGAGATTCATTTATGTAGACCCTCTTGATTCGAAGATTGTCTATGTTTGCACAAGTGAAGGAATAACAAAGGCAGTCGATGGTGGCAAGCGCTGGCAGCGGATTTACAGTGGCCTAAGCCCTCGATCTAAGTCCGTTCATTGTATGTCGATAAACCGCGATGATCCGAATACTTTATGGATCGGGACAGACGACGGTTTATTTGTATTGAACACCAAGACAAATGATTTAAAGAAAGAGCAAAATATTCCCGCGGTCAGGATCTATTCTGTTTTATCTGACGAAGCAAATCATGCCATGCTTGTCGCTGCGGACGATGGAATTTATAAGAAAAGCGCCGAGAATTTCAATTGGCAAAGGGTGTTGCCGGTTCCGGCCCCTTCTTTAGAGATACAAAAGGAAGGGAGCGTGTCCCTCAATCAGTTTGATATAGAAGAATTTGCTCTTAATAAAACTAATTTTTCAAATCTTATATTCTTTCCAGGTCAAAAAAAATATTTTGCTGTTATGCAGAACCGGATCGTGGAGGCGGCGCCCGAGGGAAGTTCATGGGTTTTTTTGAAAAATCAGAATATTTCCGTCCAGAAAATAAATTTTATCGAAAGAACATCAAAAACGTTTTATGCCGCTACGCCCCAGGGTGTTTTTCAATGGGATTTAGAAAAAAGCACTTTTAAGGAAATTTACGACGGTCTGGGATCTAAGGATGTCAGGACCCTTTCCTACAGCGCCAGCGGAGATTATCTTTTGGCGGGCACCGCGAAAGGAGTGTTTAAGCTTGCTTTTCCGGAGCTGAATATTCTATTGCCTGAAAATAAAGAAGGCCCGCTTTTAAAAATGGCCGATATTCTGGGTCATTTCAAATATGAGCCGACAATTCTTGAGATCCAAAATGCCGCCATCCACTATGCAGAAGTCCATCCGAGTAAGATCGAGGGATGGCGTCGTCAAGCGGCTTTGAAGGCGTGGCTGCCCAAAGTGTCTTTGGATCAGGGTGTCGGGCGTGATCAAAACATCGACTTAGACCGCGGAGGGACGGCGGACCCCGATACGTTTATTCAGGGACCGGATGAGAAAAATTATGATTGGTCGGTGAATGCCAGTTGGGACCTGGGAGAGATCATTTGGAACAATGATCAGACCTCTATTGATACCCGTTCGCGCCTTATGGTGGAATTACGGGATGATATTTTGAATGAGGTGACCCATCTTTACTATGAGAGGCGCAGGCTCCAGGTGGAAATGATGCTGGCGCCCATGAGGGATCTGGCGATTCAAATTGAAAAGGAAATAAGGCTCCAGGAATTAACGGCGAATATCGATGCTTTGACGGGAAGCTATTTGTCCAAAAGGCTAAAGGCCCTCCGCTCGTAAGTTTTTTCTCCAGTAAGTTCTTTCGACATTGACTTTCTTTGAGGGCGTATGCATAATTATAAACTTAACTCTGCATACGCCCTTTTGTTTTGCCGTTTCGGCTTGAATGTCAGTGGAAAGGATTCAAATTGGCTGAAAAGTATTATGGCTGGGGTTTTCCGGTCGATATTTCGACAAATGGCGCCCAGATAGACAACCTTATTTATATCGTGCACGGCCTGATGGCTATTTTGTTCGTTGGCTGGATGGTCTTTTTGGTTTATGCGCTTCTGCGTTTCCGCCAGCGGCCCGGCCATGAAGCCGAATACAAGCCCCACCATCATTTTAAAGTTCCCACGTTCGTCGAAGTTGCCGTGGCGATCACCGAGGTCGTGCTTCTTTGCGCTTTTTCATTCCCGATATGGCATCAGGTGAAAAAAGAATTTCCTTCGAAAGAAAATTCTCTTGAAGTCCGTGTCGTCGCCGAGCAATTCGCTTGGAACATCCATTATTCGGGCAAGGACGGAATCTTCGGGAAAACGGACCCGAAACTCATGAACGCGATGAATCCGCTGGGCCTGGATCCGGGCGATCTCGCGGGAAAAGACGACATCACGTCTTTAAACCAGCTTCATATCCCTGTCAATAAATCCGTGATAGTCCATCTTAGCTCAAAAGACGTGATCCATAGTTTCGCGCTTCCTGTGATGAGAGTGAAACAGGACGCGGTGCCAGGGCAGTCAATCCCTATCTGGTTTGAAGCGACAAAGGCGGGCAATTTTGAAATTGCCTGCGCGCAGCTTTGCGGTTTGGGGCATTACAGGATGCGCGGGTTTTTTATGGTGGAAGACGGCGATAAATTTTCGGCTTGGCTCACCGAACAGGAAGCAAAAAAATTGGCCCAGGCACCGGCCGCAGTTTAAAGAAGGGAACGGGAAAGATGAGCAAACATCACGATTCGCACGAATTGCCGTTTTGGCGCAAATACATTTTTTCTACGGATCATAAAGTTATCGGTATTCAATATGCCGTGACAGGACTTTTATTTTTACTTTTCGGTTTTTGCCTCATGATGCTGATCCGTTGGCAGCTGGCTTATCCCGGCAAACCGCTTCCATTAATAGGCGGTCTTTTTAGCGAGACCGCAATGATCGGCGGCATCATGCTGCCCGAGTTTTATAATCAGCTTGGCGCGATGCATGGCACGATCATGGTGTTTATGGGTGTGGTGCCACTGGCGGTGGGCGGCTTCGGCAATTTTGTGCTCCCGCTTCAGATCGGGGCGCCGGACATGGCGTTCCCGAAACTCAACATGATAAGCTACTGGCTTTACTTTGTCGGCGGCCTGATCATGTTCGCGAGTTTCTTCGTGCCGGGCGGCGCCGCGCAGTCGGGGTGGACCTCTTACCCTCCTTTGTCCGTCTTGGCCTCCGGAGGACAGACGTGGTGGCTTATCGGCATGGCTTTTCTAATCAACTCATCGCTTTTAGGATCGATCAATTTTATCGTGACAACCATTCAGCTTCGCGCCGAGGGGCTGTCATTTTACCGTCTCCCGTTTTTCGTGTGGGCGCAGTTTGTGACTGCATTTCTTCTTCTTTTGGCGTTTCCTCCGCTCATGGCCGCGGCGGTGCTGCAGTTGATGGACCGCTTGGCCGGGGCGAGCTTCTTCATGCCTTCAGGTCTTGTGGTGAATGGGGTCTCGTCGGCGGTCGCCGGTGGCGGCAATCCGATTCTTTGGCAGCACCTATTCTGGTTTTTGGCTCATCCCGAAGTGTACGTTCTCATTTTACCGGCGATGGGTATCGTCGCTGAAATCATCGCCTGCAATACACGCAAACCCCTTTACGGTTATAAGGCTCTCGTAGGCTCGGTCATTTCGATAGGATTTCTGTCATTTATCGTTTGGGCCCACCACATGTATTTGACGGGCATGGGAACCAAGATGAGCGCTTTTTTTCAAATAACGACGATGATCATCTCTATACCGTCCATTATTATTTTAACTTCACTCATGCTGAGTCTTTGGGGTGGATCGATACGCTTTACCGCGCCCATGCTTTTTGCGGTCGCTTTTCTTCCGATGTTCGGGATCGGGGGGCTTACAGGACTTCCGCTGGGACTTACCGCGGCGGACATCCATTTACATGACACCTATTACGTGATCGGTCACTTCCACTACGTTGTGGCGCCGGGCACCATCTTCGCGCTTTTTGCAGGCATTTATTATTGGTTTCCAAAAGCGACGGGAAGAAAGATGTCAGAGGTTTTGGGCAGGATCCATTTTTGGCTGTCTTTTATCTTTATGAACGGTGTTTTCATGCCGATGTTTATTCAAGGTTTGGCCGGGGTTTCCCGGAGACTGTACGATCCGATGCAATACGCCCATGCCCAGCCCACCCAGGTGCTGAACGTATTCATGTCCATTTCCGCCTGGTGCCTGGGACTGTCGCAGATACCTTTTATTATTAATTTTTTTAAAAGCATTTTCTGGGGTGAGAGGGTAAACAACAACCCCTGGGCCGCCACGACGCTTGAGTGGTCCGCGCCGTCGCCGCCTCCCCATGGGAACTTCGTGAAACCTCCGCAGGTTTATAGAGGGCCCTACGAGTACAGCGTCCCGGGAAGCAAAAATGGCTACATACCGCAGGATGCGGTGGAGGCAGGTTCGCATGTCTGAGGCATTGATCCGTTTTATTTCCAAACCGCATCCGGTCACGGGCGTGACCAATTCAAAGCTCGGAGTCTGGTGTTTTTTGGCGTCGGAGGTGATGCTCTTCGGCGGCCTTTTTTCTGCCTATATCTTTCTTCGCACCGGCGTGTCCGATTGGCCGCAGGGATGGACGCTCTTAAATGTGCCATTGGCGACACTTAACACCATGGTGCTTATCATTTCAAGCGTCACGATGGTGATGGCGTGGGCATCGCTTGCGATGAAAAATCTTTCCAAGTACCGTGTTTTTATGGGACTCACGATTCTTTTAGGGGTTACTTTCTTGGTGGTGAAGAGTTTTGAATACGGCCACAAATTCGAGCATCATCATTTTCCCAGCACGAGCAATTTTTATGCGATTTACTTCACGCTCACGGGCCTTCACGGGATCCATGTTCTCGTCGGTGTTCTTGTAAATCTTTATTTTCTTTTGCCGGGAAGCGCCTTGTGGAAGAAAGATCCGGACCAGTTAATGGGAAGGGTCGAAGCCGCCGGTCTTTACTGGCATTTTGTCGATCTTGTCTGGATATTTCTTTTTCCGACGCTTTATTTACTATAAGTAAGGAGGAGCTTGCGTTGACTCATTTGACTGAAGACGCCATTAAGCGCCATGTGAGGATCTATATCAGTGTTTTTGCGGCGCTCGCGTTCCTTACCATTGTTACGGTCGCGATCTCTTACCTTCATCTTCCCGTTCTTAAGGCCGTGACGATCGCGCTTATTATCGCGACGATTAAAGGCGCTTTAGTGGCATTGTTTTTTATGCATTTGAGCGCCGAGAAAGCGATTATTTATTCAGTACTCTTGCTTACGGTTGTCTTTTTCCTGGCTCTTCTGATTTTGCCCGCCGTAACGGCGCTCGGTGTCTGATGTCCCTGAAAGCGGTCCATATCGTTGTCATCATTTTATCTATCGCAGTAAGCTTTTTCTTCGGGTTTTGGGCTGTGCGGGATTATCAAGCGACCGCGAACTCTTTGAATCTTGTCTGGGGGGTCTTTTCGTTCATCATCGGCGCCATGCTGATCCCTTATCTTTTCTGGTTTTTGCGTAAGATAAAAAGGGCAGGGAGACTATGAGCTCATTTATTTTTGACGCATGCTCGGTTTGCTTTGGTGATCCCAATTCGTTGATGTCCAAGGGCACGAAGGCCGGGGTCCTCTTTTTATTAGGGGTCCTTGTGTTTGTGCTCGGCGCTATTGCCGCTACGGCGATCTCATGGGCCAGAAAATCCAAATCCCTCGCTCGCGAATAAAAAACCTCTTATTGCCGATCGTTAAAATAGGCAATCCCGTTCTGCGCCACAAGTGCGGCAAACTGAAATCCCACGCTTTCCAAAACATCCCCCTTATCCGTTTTCTCAAGCAAATGATCGCCACCATGCGTGCCGCGCAAGGCGTGGGTCTTGCGGCCAATCAAGTGGGCGCGCCGCTAAAGGTTATTGTGATGGAGTGCCATTCCAATAAGCGCTATCCTAAGCGTGGCGATTTCCCTTTGCAAGTTTACGTGAATCCCGAGATCATCCGTTACTCGCGCCAGAAAGCGATAGACTGGGAGGGTTGCTTAAGCATTCCCGGTTTCCGCGGATGGGTCACACGTTCAAAAAAAATCACCTTTCGCGCTTTGGCGCTCAATGGAGAAAAGGTCCAAAAAACGGTCAGCGGCTTCGAAGCCCGCGTGATACAGCATGAGGTCGATCATATCAACGGTTTTTTCTATGTCGATCGCATGAAAGACCTTAAAGCCTGGATGCACCTTGAGGAATTCAAAAGGAGGAAGCTATGCTGACCCAAGTGAGTATTTTTCCTGTCGGTAAGGGGGAGAGCTTGACGAAGGAAGTCTCGCTCGCGGTGAATGAAGTCGATAAAAGCGGTCTTGATTACCGCCTTACTTCAATGGGCACGATTATCGAGGGAGAGTGGGATGAAGTAATGAAAGTGATAAAAAAGATGCGCGATAAATTGATGGAAAACTCCGACCGTGTGTATGTCACTATTTCCGTTGATGACCGCAAAGACAAGCGCCGCCGCATCGAGGCGAAAGTAAAATCCGTTGAAGAAATCCTAAAGAAAAGCCTGAAGAAATAACCGACAAGGATAGAATCAGTTTTGAGTTTAAAGGCCTTTTGCGGCTGGGGTTCCTGTTTGCGGAAGACTTGAGTCAGTTGTCGCCATCGAATTTTCGGAAAGGGTTTCCTGAGACGCCGTTTTATCCGATTTAAGGGAGCAGCAGCCTGCGCCTGCATAGGCCGCCGATATCAATCCAAAATAGGCGACCCCAAAAACCACCACTAGTTTTTTTAACAGTATTTTCACGCTTGCCTTTCTAATTTTACTTTCAATTAATTATACCATATAATTAGCAGTCTGATGAACGCCGTGACATCATCTTTTAAAGAAAAGCTGGAGTGTTTACAAGCCCAGATCGACGCAGCTGCCAAGAAGGGTGGACGTTCGCTGAAGGACGTCACACTTGTGGCGGTGACGAAGGGCGTGCCCGCCGAAGTGATTTTGCAGGCGACAGCGGCCGGCGTGCGGGTATTGGGCGAAAACAAGGTCCAGGAGGCCGAAGCCAAGATTCCACAGCTTGAAGCCGGCCTCGAGTGGCACATGATAGGTCATTTACAGACCAATAAGGTCAAAACAGCGCTTTCTTTGTTTAATTTTATTCAATCTGTGGATTCCGTGAGATTGGCGAAGGCCATTGAGAATGAGTCTGCGCAGCTAAATAAGACCGCTTCAGTGCTTCTGGAGATCAATATTTCAGGTGAAGCGCAGAAATATGGTTTCAAACCTGAAGAGGTTTACACGGCCATTGAAGAAATCGCCGAAATGCCGCATCTCAAGGTGCTGGGGCTTATGGGAATCGGACCCAACGGCGTCACGGACGAGGTAAAAAGAGAGTCGTTTAAAAAGCTAAGGAATGTTTTCAGCGTTTGCAAAGCTCTTAAGCGTGAAAACCTCGAGATGAGATATTTGTCGATGGGCATGAGCGATGATTTTAAGATCGCGGTTGAAGAAGGCTCCAACATGGTCCGTATAGGGAGGGCGCTTTTTAAATGACCACAAAAACACCGCTTTCGGGGCTTCGCATCGGCGTGATCGGCGCTGGCAACATGGGCCACGCGCTCGTGCGCGGGCTTGTGGAGAAATCCGTCTATCCGCAAAACATATCTATTTTTGACGTCGACAAGAAAAAGCTCGATCTTGTCCGAAAAGAAACGCACATAAAGATCGCGAAATCCAACCGCCACTGTGTGTCGCTTTCAGATGTTGTGATCCTGGCGGTGAAGCCTCATATCATGCAGGAAGCGATCGAAGAGATCGCGACAAGTGTGGACCGCGAATGCCTTGTGATTTCCATCGCGGCTGGAGTTACGATGGCGCGTATCGAATTATTTTTCAAAAAACCCGTTTGTCTGATTCGTGTGATGCCCAACATGCCGGCTCTGGCGGGCGCGGGGATGTCCGCATTCAGTCTCAACAAGCATGCGAGCTCTAAACACAGAAAAATTGCCGAGGCGATCTTGAGTGCGGTCGGCGAGGTCATCGAGGTGCCGGAGCGGATGCTCGATCTTGTGACGGCCGTGAGCGGCTCAGGCCCCGCGTACTTTTTTCTTTTAGCGGAGAAGCTGATTGAGGCGGCTTATGAAATGGGCATGAAGCTTGAGACCGCAAAAAAGCTTGTGTACCAGACCGCGTTTGGCAGCGGCAAGGTGATGATGCATGGTTACGAGGATCCGGAAGTGCTGGTGGGGCGCGTCGCATCCAAAGGCGGCACGACCGAAGCCGCGCTCAAGGTTTTTCATAAGCATGGTTTTGGCAAAATTCTTCAGGACGCGGTGAAGGCCGCCCACAAAAGATCGAAAGAAATAAGCCAGGGGAAATAAACGATGTTTGCATTGTCCAATTTGTTTCAGGCGTTTGCGATTGTTCTAAGGTACGTGATAGAGATCTTGTGGTGGCTTATTTTGATACGCGCGCTTTTAAGCTGGGTAAATCCCGATCCGTACAATGTGATCGTGCAGTTCATCGAGCGCATGACCGAGCCGATACTCGCGCCGTTCCGCCGGCTCATCCCGACGTATAAGCTCGGACTGGACATATCCCCGATGGTTGCGCTTTTATTTCTTTATTTTCTAAAGATATTTTTGGTGCAGACGCTTTTGGATATCGCGATTAAGCTCCGATAATGGACTACAAGCAAACCATCAATCTCCCCGTTACAAATTTTCCGATGAAAGCTGACCTGCCGCAGCGCGAGCCGCATGTCTTGAAAAAGTGGGAAGACGCGAAGCTTTATCGGCAGATCCGCGAGGCTTCGAGCGGTAGGAAAAAATATATTTTGCATGACGGCCCGCCCTACGCGAACGGCGACATCCACATGGGTCATGCGCTCAATAAAGTCCTTAAAGATATTATTGTAAAACACAGGACCATGAAGGGCTTTGACGCGCCGTATGTGCCGGGCTGGGATTGCCACGGTTTGCCGGTCGAGCACCAGCTTTTCAAAGAGCTTAAGATCACCAAGCATGAAATAGACCCGGTAAGTTTTCGCAAAAAAGCGACGCAATACGCGCTCACGTTCGTTGATAAGCAGCGTTCTCAATTTAAGCGTCTGGGAGTTTTTGGGGATTGGGAGAAGCCGTATCTGACGCTTAGTCCTGATTTTGAAGCTTCTGTGATTGAGGCTTTCGGCAAGCTCGTTGAAAAAGACTTTGTTTATCAGAGCTTGAAGCCCGTGCACTGGTGCGCTTCCTGCGAGACGGCGCTTGCGGAAGCCGAGCTTGAGTATGATGAGAATCACGAGTCTTTCTCAGTTTATATTTTATTTCCTGTCGACAGAAGCGAACTTTCCAAAAAAGGCATTGAGGTTCCCGGAAACGACAAGATTTCGTTTTCGGTCTGGACGACAACGCCTTGGACGCTCGTCGCCAACGTTGCGGTGGCAGTGAACCCCGGTTTTAATTACTGCTTTGTGCGCACAAAAGCTTTCGGGGTCATTGTTGTCGTGGAAGATCTTCTCGAGGCTCTGATGAAAATCATCTCTCCGGAAGACCCCTCGGATTATGAGCTTATTTTTAAGAAGCGCGGTGATGAGCTTCAGGGCATGGAAGCGCGCCACCCATTTATTGACCGCGCTTCGCGCATAGTGCTGGCTGATTATGTTTCAAAATTGGATGGCACGGGCTCGGTGCACACCGCGCCGGGACACGGGATGGACGATTACCGCACAGGCGTGAAATATCATTTGCCCGTACTGATGCCGGTGGATGAAAAAGGGAAATTCAAAGAGGAGGCGGGCAACGACTGGAAGGGGCAGTTTATCTGGAAAGCCAACGAGAAAATCATAGAAATGATTTTTCAAAAGGGAAATTTATTGTTCTCCGGCAAGATCCGGCACTCCTATCCCAAATGCTGGCGTTGCAGGCACCCGGTCATTACGCGCGCGACAAAGCAATGGTTTATGAGCATCGACAAGCTTGATCTGCGCAAGAAACTTCTTGAGGCTATCCGGAAGGTGAAGTGGGTGCCGGAAGCCGGTCAAAACCGCATCTCCGGCATGGTGGAATCGCGCCCTGACTGGTGCCTTTCGAGACAGCGGTACTGGGGAATTCCGGTGCCCGTGTTTTATTGCTCGAGTTGCGATGAAGCGGTTTTGGACCCGGCGCTGATTCGCCATGTGCGGGACCAGTTCAGAAAAGAAGGCTCGGATGTGTGGTTCACGAGATCAGCGCTTGATTTGACCGGAGGAAAATTCACTTGCCCTAAATGTTCCAGGAAAGACCTTAAAAAAGGCGATGATATTCTGGATGTCTGGTTTGAGTCGGGCGCGAGCCATCTAGCTGTTTTGATGGAAAACCCCGAATTGTCCTTTCCGGCGGACCTGTACTTAGAGGGCAGCGACCAGCACCGCGGATGGTTTCAGAGCTCGCTTCTTGTTTCGTGCGGCATGTCGGGCAGGGCGCCGTACCAGGCAGTTTTGACGCACGGCTTCATCGTCGACGGCGAGGGTAAGAAGATGTCGAAGTCGCTTGGCAATGTGATCTCGCCGCTTGACATCATGAAGCAGTATGGCGCGGATATTCTAAGGCTTTGGCTTATATCAAGCGATACTTTCGATGATATCCGCATGTCGCAGGATAGCCTTGCGCGTCTTTCAGAAGGATACCGTAAGATCCGTAATACATTCCGCTTTCTTTTGGGAAACCTCAATGGTTTTGATCCCGAAAAAGACACGCTGTCTTACGAAAAGCTCTGGGAAGTCGACCGTTGGGCGCTCTCGAAGCTTGAAGTACTGAAGGAAGAGGTCAGCGCGGCCTATGAGAGCTTTCACTTTCACCGCGTTTATCACGCGGTCTACAATTTTTGCGTTTCCGAGATGTCGTCATTTTATCTCGACGTTTTGAAAGACAGGCTTTATACCGATTCGCGCAAGTCCGTTTCGGGAAGGTCCTGCCGTACGGTTTTGTATGAGATCGTGACGGCGCTTGCAAAGGTAATGGCGCCCATACTTTCATTCACTTCGGAGGAAGTGTGGGAGAATCTCGGCAGGCAAACAAGCGTACATCTTGAGTCCTGGCCGAAACCCGCGGCCAAGCACCGATCGATTGAGCTGGAAGAAAAATGGAGTCACTTTCTCGAAATCCGGGACAAGGTTTTGAAAGCCCTGGAAGAGCGGCGTGAAAAAAAAGAGATTGGCAATTCGCTGGAGGCTAGTGTAGAATTAGCTGTTTCTAAAAAAGAAGAACACGATTTTCTGAAAGTTTTTATCCAAGATTTGCCGGGTCTTTTCCTGGTTTCCTCGGTGGATGTGTTTTTGCGGCCGGACGCTTCGGCGGACGGCCTCGCGGTCAATGTGAAAAAAGCACAGGGCCAGAAATGCGGGCGTTGCTGGAACTACCGTGATTCCGTAGGTAAATCGAATGAACACCCGGCGCTTTGTAACCGGTGCATTGATGTCTTAAAAGGAGTATAATTTCTGTGGATAAAAAGGATTTGAAAGTTTTCAAAGAGTTGCTTTTAAAGAAAAAAAATGAAATCGTCAAAGGCATCGAGCACATTGCGAAGGACAATCTCAAAACCTCCCAGCGCGATGCGGCGGGCGACCTCTCTGCGTATACGCTTCATATGGCGGACGTCGCGACCGATAACTATGACCGCGAATTTTCTTTAGGTCTCGCCGATAATGAACAGAAAATCCTGCGCCGTGTTGAAGCCGCGCTTGAAAAGATAGATAGCAAGACTTTTGGTTTATGCGAGCTTTGCAATAAAAAAATCTCCAAGGTACGGCTGAAGGCCGTGTCTTACGCCGAGCTTTGTGTCCCCTGCCAGGAAAAGCAGGAAAAAAAGAAAAGATAACTTCTTAAATTTCAGCCGCCAGCGTCAAGCTGCTGGCTTGAAATCCTAACCTATGCGCAAGAAGCTTCTGCCGGTTTTTATCGTTTTTCTTGTGCTCCTAGTGGACCGGGTCTCCAAATTTATTATTATACGGAAATATTCCGAAGGCGAAGGGATCGAGCTCTTGCCGGGGGTCTTTCATCTCACGCGGGTCAATAATCAGGGAGCCGCTTTTGGTGTTTTGCGCGAGTCTCCGCAGGCGCTTGTCTTTATTTCCATCCTATTTATATTTTTTCTCATTTTTTACATTTTTTTTAACCTTTACCCTGCGCTAGGGCGGGAAACTGATCCGGAAAAAGAGAAATGGGCTTTTTTCAGCGCGTGTGCGTGGAGCCTCGTCATGGCCGGCGCGGCCGGAAACCTTTTTGATAGAATGATGTACGGTTATGTGATTGATTTTTTAGATCTCAGGGTTTGGCCCGTATTTAATTTCGCCGACATCAGTATTTGCATCGGCGCTTTTTTCGCGGCTTTTGGTTTTATCCAAAAGAAAAAACCCCGCATGGAGCATCAATAAATGCACCCCATTTTATTTCATATCAGATCCACGCCGATTTATTCTTACGGTTTTTTCGTCGCGTTGGGTGTTTTGGCGGTTTTTCTTCTTGCGGACCGGCGCGCGGCGCGCTTTGGCATTCCGCAGGGCATTGCGGTGGACCTTATCTTTTTGCTTTTTGTCGCCGGCATCGCGGGCGGCCGGATGCTCTATGTTTGGCAGAATATCGAGGACTACAGGCACTCTCTTTGGAAAGGTTTTCTCATTCAGGAGGGAGGCCTTGTCTGGTACGGCGGATTTATCTTTGCGGTCGCCGCGGGTCTTGTGTATGTTTATTGGCGACGCCAGTCGGTCTTGAAATTGCTCGATTTTTTTGCGCCGCTTGTGCCACTGGCCCACGGCATCGGAAGGATCGGCTGTTTTTTGAACGGTTGTTGCTACGGTAGGGAAACCAATGGCCCGTGGGGGGTCATCTTCTACGGCGATACGGTGAAGCGCCATCCGGCGCAGCTTTATGAAGCGCTTTTTCTTTTCGCTCTGTCGGCCCTCCTTTTTTATCTTTCATCCGCGAAAAAACGGGAGGGAGAGCTTTTTATTTTTTACCTTCTTTTCTACAGCGCGTTTCGCTTTTTTATTGAATTCTGGAGAGGGGATCAGATCGTGTTCGGCTATTTTACGCTACCGCAATGGACAAGCCTTGTTTTGTTTGCAGGCGCGAGCCTTCTTCTTTTCTACATCCGAAAAAGAAGTTCTTTTATCCTCAAATGATTTCCGCATTTCATTTAAAGGTCCCCGCGCTTTACATCGAAAAACGCATTGACGCGTATTTGGCGGAAACGCTTCAAGGCAGGTTTTCGAGAGAGGAAATAAAACGCTCTCTCGAAGCACAAACGATTTTACTGAACGGAAAAACGACAAAACCGAGGACGCTTGTAAAAGAAGGGGACGACATCGAGGGCAACATCTTGTCTCATAGGGATACCGCTCTGAAGGCCGAAGCCATTCCATTGAGCGTGGTTTATGAAGACGAGAGTATTATCGTGGTAGATAAGCCCGCCGGTCTTGTCGTGCATCCGGGCGCGGGAAATAAAGACGGCACACTCGTGAATGCGCTTCTCGGGCGCGGCGCTTTGCTTTCGGATCTTGGCGGCGGTTTCCGGCCCGGGATTGTCCATCGCCTTGACAAGCAGACGTCCGGGCTCCTTGTTGTCGCAAAAGACAACGTGTCTCATCGCGCGCTTCAATCTCAATTCCAGGAGAAAACTTTTTTGAAAATTTATATAGCGCTCGTAAAAGGAAAGGTCGAATATGAAGAGGGTCATATCTGCGAGCCACTCGGGCCTCATCCGAAGATGAGGAATAAAAGGGCGGTTCTGCATACCGAGACCGCCAAACCGGCGGAAACGTATTACCGGGTGCTAAAACGTTTTTCTTCGGCAACGCTGCTTCAGCTGAGGATCGCGACGGGACGCACGCACCAGATAAGAGTCCACATGCAGCACCTCGGACATCCCGTAGTGGGGGATGAAGTTTATGGAGTCAAGTGCGCGGGCGAGCGCCTTTGTCTGCATGCCTCAAAAATCGAGTTTGTCCATCCAAAAACTGGTAAAATAGTAAGTTTTCAAAGCGAACTTCCAGATGATTTTAAGAAGATGATCGAAGGACTTGAAAAACCAAAATGAAAAGCGTCAAACTTAAAAAAGTGGATCATGGACTTTCAGGATCCTTGAAGTTCCCCGGAGATAAATCACTTTCGCACCGCGCGATTATTTTCGGGGCGCTTGCGGAAGGCATTTCTTCTTTTACTAACGTATTGGCGGCGGAGGACTGTGTCTGCACACGCGAAGCTTTTGAGAGTATGGGCGTTCAAATTCACACAAGCTCGTCGGCAACGCTCAAAGTGACGGGGCACGGGCTCCTCTCTCTAAAGCCGCCCAAGAAGGAAATTTATCTCGGAAATTCCGGGACATCGATGCGGCTTCTCCTGGGGGTTCTTGCCGGCAATCCGTTCGAAGCCCGGCTTACGGGTGACGCTTCACTTTGCGGGAGGCCGATGAGACGGGTAACGGATTATTTGAGGCAGATGGGAGCTCGTTTTGAGGGCAGGGACAACGCTAATTTTGCGCCGATCAGCGTTTTTGGAGGCAAACTTCGGGGCATTCATGCCGATCTTCCGATCCCGAGCGCTCAGGTAAAGTCCGCGATACTTTTGGCCGGTCTTTATGCGGAAGGCGAGACTTCCGTCACGGAGCCTTTCAAATCACGTGATCACACCGAGCGCTTTCTTTCTTATTTTGGCGCGAAGTTGAAGCAGGAGGGGCCTCGGGTATCGCTTACGGGTGGACAGGTTTTAAAAGCGCGTAGCTTCGAGATCGCCGGCGATATCTCAAGCGCCGCTTTTTTTATGGTAATGGCCGCGATTATTCCTCAGGCCGCGATTACGTTTCAATCAGTTTTATGGAACCCGACGCGGACCGGCATCGCCGATGTTTTTAGACAAGCCGGCGCGGAAATCAAGATCCTGCGTTCCGGCATGGACGGGCCTGAGCCTACCGCCGATTTTTCTGTGACGCCTTGCGGTCTGCAAGCTTTTGAAATACAAAGAAAAGAGCTCCCACTTTTGATCGATGAGATTCCCGTTCTTTGCGTGCTGGCCACGCAAGCCAAAGGCCGGACGGTGATTCACGAGGCGGATGAGCTGCGCGTGAAAGAAACGGACAGAATAGCCTCGATGTGCGCCAATCTTTCAAAGATGGGCGCCCGCATCAAAGCCGAGGGCAATACAATTTTCATTGAAGGCCCCACAAGGCTTCATGGCGCCCGGCTCGATTCGTTTAAAGACCACCGCACCGCTATGTCGTGCATCGTCGCCGGCATGATCGCCGAAGGCGAGACAACGGTGACGGACCTTGAGTGTATCAACACCTCTTTTCCAGAATTTTTTGAATTACTGGCAAAGTGCGGCGTAAAATATCAATTTATTGACACCCCCTAGGGGCATTGTTATAATGAACCGTTCTGTTGGAAATCACCCAAAAATACGAGCTTTTTTTGAGACAAACTCTAGCGTTTTTCAATAAACTTACCAACTGGGTTCTTGGTTTTTTCTCCAATGACATGGGGATTGATCTCGGCACCGCGAACACCCTTGTAAACGTCAAGGGGCAGGGAATCGTTCTCTGCGAACCTTCCGTCGTCGCGATTCGCAAAGGCAGTAATGAGGTCCTGGCCGTCGGCGACGAAGCCAAGCGGATGCTTGGCCGCACGCCCGGCTCGATCGTGGCCATCCGGCCGATGAAAGACGGCGTTATCGCCGATTTTGAGATCACCGAGAGCATGCTCCGTTATTTCATCAATAAAGTCCACAACCGCAAAAGATTTGTGCGTCCGCGCATGGTGATCGCAATACCCTCCGGCATCACCGAGGTGGAAAAGAGAGCTGTGCGTGATTCCGCGCTTCATGCGGGCGCGCGCGAAGTGTATCTTGTCGAGGAACCGATGGCCGCCGCGATTGGCGTGGGACTTCCGATCCAGGAGCCGGCCGGAAGCATGATCATTGACATCGGCGGCGGTACCAGTGAAATGGCCGTGATCTCTCTGGCGGGAATCGTGTTTTCTAAAAGCATCCGCATCGGCGGCGATGAGATGGATGAGGCGATCATCGAGCATGTGAAAAAAACTTATAATCTTATGATCGGGGAAAGGACCTCGGAAGAGATAAAAATAAAAATCGGGTCCGCGTATCCCTTGGAAGAAGAGCTCTCTATGGAGATCCGCGGAAGGGACCTTGTGTCTGGACTTCCCAAGATGGTGAAAATTACATCGGAAGAGGTGAGAGAAGCGCTTGCTGAACCGGTACAGCACATCATAGAGGCTGTGCGCGTGACGCTCGAACGCACGCCGCCGGAGCTGTGCGCAGATTTGATCGACCGCGGTATCATCATGGCGGGCGGAAGCTCTCTGTTGAGGGGGCTTGACAAGCTAATCTCCGAAGAAACGGGTCTTCCGGTCCATGTGGCGGAAAATCCCCTCATCGCGGTTGCGATGGGCACGGGCAAAATTTTAAGTGAACTTCATTACCTTCGCAGAGTCACGGTTTCGGCCAATCGCACCATCGAAAACTAAAGATCTTGTAAATAGCAAGTGCTTGAAATGTGCTGAAGCGTAAAAGAGTTTTTATTGGAGTCGGCTGTCTTATTTTTTTTCTGACGCTGCTTCCGCTTCCGCAGACTAACCGCTTTAAATCCTCCATTTATTCGTTCTTCGAGTCACCGGTCCATTTTTCCAAGAATACGGCCCAATTCGTGCTCGACCTCGCGTATTTCAGAAGGAATGCGGACGAAAACCGGTTTTTGAGAAGAAAACTCGGGGAGCAGAATTTTAAGGAATTCCAGTTCGATGAGCTTTCGCTCGAAAACGCAAGGCTCGCCAAGGTTTTAAGTCTGAAAAAATCCCTTCCCGGAACTGTGCGTCGCGCTTTGGTTTCCCGCGTGATTGCAAGATCTCCTTCTCCGTGGAACAAGATCTTTTTGATCGATAAGGGACAAAAAGACGGCGTTCGCCCGAACATGTTGGCGCTTGCCGGCTATTCGGTGATCGGGAAAGTGATCGAAGTAGGCCCTTCCGCGTCAAAGGTCCTCCTTATCATGGACCCTAATTCTAAGATCGGTGTTCTTGTGCAGCGTACGCGCCAGACCGGAGTCCTTTATGGAACGATCGCGGGCGAGTGCCGCGTGAAATATCTTTCCGTCGGTGAAGCATTGACGCCCGGCGATGTTCTCGAGACAGCCGGGCTCGGAAGTTTTTTTCCTAAAGGCCTTCAGGTCGGAACGATCGAGAAAGCATGGAAGGAGCCTGGGCAGATCTATCAGGTCGCTCAAGTAAAACCGCTGACCGATCTTGGTCGCATTGAAGAGGTGATTCTCGTTGAGTAGTTCGAAAGTTTTGGCGTTTATTTGGATTTTTCTTATTTTTTTGGTCCAGAACACACTGTCGTTTATTTTTCTGGACAGTCTCCCGCCCCTGCTTCTCATTGTGGTCATTTTCTATGCGCTGTCGGAAGGATCGTCATTCGGTTTTCTTGCCGGTTGTTGGGCGGGGTTTCTTGTGGATCTTTTTGGCGTCGGGCAACTCGGATACGGCATGGCCGTTTACGGATTTATAGGTGTCGCGTCCGGATTTATTGCTTTAAAAATTTTCCGTGACAGCGTTTTCACAAAATTTATTTTGCCAGGCCTCGCGACCTATGCCGCGACGCTTCTAAGTCTCATGGTTGCGAGGTTCTCGGCCCAGGAGGCGGTGACGACAGGAATATTGGTCGAGGCGTTTTTTTGGCCGCATCTTCTGGGTGTGATCGTTATCTCGCCGTTTCTTTTTTCTTTTCTGAAATTCGTTTCTTTCATGGGGCGGGACGGAAGGACTTTAAGGAGAGTGTGGTAAGTGAAAGCGTCGCGACTTTCCTTCATCCTGCTTGCGGGTTTCATTCTCGCGAGCTTCGGACTTTTCAGGATACAGATATTGAAAGGCGCTTATTACCGCGTACTTTCGGAAAAAAACAGGATTCGTGTGATTTATCTTGAAGCGTCGCGCGGGAATATTCTCGATCGGAATAACAAGCCGCTTATTTCCAACCGATTAAGCTTTAATTGCTCGGTGATCACGAGAGAAGCGCGTCAGAGCATCAAGAGAAGCTGTAAGATTCTGGCGCCGATCCTTGGCGTGAGCGCCGAGGAGCTTGAAAAGCGCTTTCGCAAGAGTAAGCCCGGTGTTTTCAATACGGTTCTCATGGCGGAGGATATCAACGCTTCGAAAGCTATCGAGATCGAGGAAAGACTCGAAGACCTGCCCGGATTTATAATCGAAACGCGGCCGCTGCGGGAATACCCGAATGAAAAATCGGCCGCGCATTTGACCGGGTATATCGGCCCTATTACACAGCAGGAAGCGGATTTTCTGGATGCGTACGGTTATCGCGAGGCAGATTGGCTTGGGCGTGATGGTCTTGAGAAAATGTATGAGAGCTATTTGAGGGGCCAGTCAGGCGGACTTCAGATGGAAGTCGATAGCCGCGGGCGGTTTTTAAGGGCGCTTGGCCTGAAAGAGCCGAGGGAGGGAAAAGATATTCAGCTCACGATTGATTCGCGGCTTCAGGTTTTTGTGCAGGATCTTTTAATCTCTCAAAAGGGCGCCGTGATTTTGATGAATCTGGGAGACGGAGGGATTCTGAGCATGAATAGCTCGCCTTCTTTTGACCCCAACCTTTTTGCTTCGACCGAAGGGAGGAAAGGCGTAGGAAAATATCTACGAGGCGCCGGCGCTCCGATGGTGAACCGAGGTATTCGCGGCCAGTATCCGGCGGGGTCTATTTTTAAAATTATTACGGCGCTTGCCGGTCTCGAAAGCAAAAAAGTGAGCGCTTTGTCCACGTTTAATTGTCCGGGCTATACGGCGGTCGGGGGGAAAATATTTCACTGCTGGCGCGAAACAGGGCACGGGCCGCAACGCATGTCCGAGGCGTTTGCTCATTCGTGCAATGTTTATTTTTATAATGTGGGACTTATGACTGGCATTAATTTTCTAACCCAGAAAACGCTTGAGTTTGGTTTTTCGAAGCTTACGGGAGTGGATTTACCCGGAGAAAAAGGGGGATTTGTGCCTTCGCGCGAATGGAAACAGCGTTCCCAGCAACAGGGATGGTATGACGGCGAGACCGTGAATCTTGCGATCGGTCAGGGGTACCTTCAGGTGACGCCGGTCCAAGCGCTCGTCATGATCGCGGCGATCGCGACCGACGGCCATCTTTTCAAGCCGCATCTGATTGATAAAATAGAAGGTGTGCGGGTCGCCGAAAAGCATGCGCGCTACCTCAATATCGACGCCGCTCATTTGAAGGCGGTTAAGGAAGGGCTGGATGCCGTGGTCAATTCCGATACCGGCACGGGGCGCCTTGCGAGAGCGGCGGGCGTTCACATTGCGGGAAAAACGGGGACGGCCCAATCCGGACAGGACAAGACGCATGCGTGGTTTGTGGGCTTCGCGCCCGAAGAGAACCCCAAGGTCGCTCTGGTGGTGTTTGTGGAGAATGGCGGCAGGGGTGGCGTGGTCGCTGCGAAGCTGGCCGGCGCTATTTTTCAAAAACTAAAAGAAACTTCCTATTTATAAAAAAGGGGCGGTGCGGTGAGAAAGAAAGTAAGTTTCAGAAATTTTGACAAATTTCTTTTTCTGACACCCATTCTTATTTTTCTAATCGGAATTTTAAGTATCTACAGCGCTTCCTTCAAATCCTCCCAGTCTTTTGACCAAACGCTCGCGATGAAACAAATCCTCTGGATGGCGATCGGCTCTTTGGGTGTTTTTCTGGTCGTAAGGGTGGATTATTTTAAATTGAAAGATCTTGTGTGGCCGGCCTATTTTTTGGCACTTTTGTTTTTAGTGCTTGTTTTATTCATGCCCGCGAGGCTTGGGGCGCACCGGTGGATTCCTTTGGGCAGTTTTAATTTTCAGCCTTCCGAATTCGCGAAGCTGGGCGTTATTTTAGCCTTAAGTCATTTTTTCGCGAATAACCGTATAGAATTCATCTCCAAAAGGAAAATGCTGATTCCTTTCATTGTGGTGGGTGTGCCGTTTCTCCTCGTCTTGAAAGAGCCTGATCTTGGCACGGGGCTTTTAATGATCCCTGTTTTCTTCGCGATGTTGTACGTTTGGGGCTTTAAACCCAAGACTATTTTTTTGATGGTTCTTTTGGGCGCCATCGCCAGTCCGTTTTTGTTTCATTTTTTAAAAGACTATCAAAAAGCACGGCTCCTTGTGTTTATCAACCCGAATCTCGATCCGCTTGGCGCCGGCTACACGATCATTCAATCAAAAATCGCGATCGGGTCCGGAGAGCTTTTAGGCAAAGGTTTTATGGGCGGTACGCAGAACCAGTTGAATTTTCTGCCCGAGAGACATACGGATTTTATTTTTGCCGTGATCGGGGAGGAGGGAGGGTTTCTTGCAGCCCTCTCGGTGATCGTGCTTTTTTGGCTTATTGTAAAAAAAGGCTTTATTATCTGCGGCGAGACACTTGAACGGTTTGGCAGTATGCTTGCATGCGGCATCTCCACGATGCTCGGTACTCAGGCTATTATCAACATAGGAATGACGATGGGGTTTCTTCCGGTCGTTGGAATTCCTCTCCCGCTTGTCAGTTACGGAGGCACCTCCGTGGTTGTCACCATGCTCTCTATAGGCCTTCTCCTTAATATCAAGATGCATAGACCACTTTTTTAATTTTAACTACTATTGACTAAATCTAATATTTAGTATACTATTTTAATCAACATCAATCAAAAGTTAATCCGTTTCTCCGGTTTCCTTTTATAGGGAATATAGGAAGAAACGATGTGTAAGTGCTTGTTTTATAGAGCCTATGAAAAAAATAGTTCAAAAACATCTGGGTGAGATCCTTGTGGAAAACCAGGTGATTTCTCCCATCAATCTGGAAGAAGCATTGAAAATCCAGAAACAAAAAGGCGGGCTTCTTGGACGGATTCTCGTATCGCTGGGCTATGCGACGGAAGAGGCGATTGCGCATGTATTAACGATGCAATACGGCTTTCCGTATTTGCCGCTTGCTGACTTTGACATCGACCATGAAATCGCGAAAATTATCCCGGAAAAGATCGCCAAAGAGTATGGCCTTGTGGCGGTGGACCGGCTTGGAAATATTTTGACGGTCGCGATGTCGAATCCTTTGAACAAAGAGGCCATTGAAGAGACGCAAAAGAGCACAAAGATGAACGTTCAAGTTTTTGTCAGCACGCAGACGGATGTGGATGAAGCGGTCCGGCGTGCTTACAAAGAATAGCCGGGGGGCGGCAGAGTCATGGCAGTCGCGGTAAAAAAAAGGCTGGGCGAAATCCTTGTAGAAAGCTACGGCCTTGAGAATGAAAAACTCGAGCAGGCTCTGAAGATTCAAAGCCAGACCAAAGAAAAGCTCGGAGAAATTTTAGTAAGACTCGGCTATATCCCCCGTCAAACGCTGCTTGAAATTTTAAGTTCCGAGCTTGATATCCCCAGCATCCATCTCTCCCGATGCCGCGTGAAGTCCGAGGTGCTTTCAATGGTCCCGAGAAAAATAGCGGAACTTTATTGCCTCGTGCCGATCTCGAAATTAAAAAATATTTTGACAGTGGCGATGTCCGACCCGATGAATGTCTATGCGGTCGACGACATCCGGCGCCTTACCAGCATGGAAATCCGGGCGATCTTATCCAGTGAAAAAGACATCCGTGACGCTATCGAGCAATACTACGGCGAAAATGTCACACAGGCGATCAAGGACGTGCTTGAGGGAATGGAAAGCCCAGATGCGATCGAGCTTGATGAGATGTCCACGCTTGCGTCGCAAGAAGGTACGAAGCAGGAGCTTTTGCGGCTCACGCAGGAGGAGCCTATCGTGAAGCTCACGAATTCCATTCTGACCGAGTCAGTCCGCCGTTTTGCGAGCGATATTTTTATAGAGCCGGAGGAGAAAGCGCTTCGTGTGCGCCTTCGCGTTGACGGACTTTTGCAGGAAGCGGTCACGACTTCATCAACGATGCATGCGGGCGTTGTTTCAAGGATAAAGGTCATGTCGAATCTTGATATTGCCGAACATCGCCTGCCGCAGGACGGACGCATTAAGATCAAAGTGCTGGGCAAAGAGATCGACTTCAGAGTTTCCGTGATTCCGACCTATTTCGGCGAAAAAGTGGTGTTGAGAGTTTTGGACAAGAGCCAGATTGTTTTGAACTTGGATAAATTGGGTTTCGAACCGGCGCCCTTGCGGGATTTAAAGCGCGCCTCAAGCCATCCGCATGGGATGGTCATCACCTGCGGGCCCACGGGTTCGGGAAAAACAACGACGCTTTATTCTGTGCTCAAGTTTATCGATAGACCTGAAAAAAATATCGTGACGGTCGAGGACCCGATTGAATTTCAAGTGGAGGGGATCAACCAAGTGGCCGTGCGCCCCGATGTGGAGCTTACGTTTGCGACGGCTTTGAGGGCCATTTTAAGGCAGGACCCCGATATCATCATGGTGGGTGAGATCCGTGATTCCGAGACGGTCGAGATCGCGATCAGGGCCGCGTTGACTGGGCATTTGGTCTTAAGCACGCTTCACACCAATACCGCGGTCGGATCCGTCACGCGTCTTCGTAACATGGGTGTCGAGCCTTTTCTTATTACGTCGAGTATTTTATTGGCCGGATCGCAGAGGCTTGTGCGTAAAATTTGCGTGCAGTGCCGTCAAGCCTACGAACCGACCCCCCAGCTTCTTGCGGACCTTGGTATTATGGAAGAAGAGCTTCGGGGAAATAAGCCCGTATTTTACCATCCGAAAGGGTGTCCGGCTTGCGCGAATACGGGTTATTGGGGCCGCGTCGTGCTATTTGAAGCGCTTATGATGTCCTCAAGGATAAAGAACATGATTTTAAAAGGCGCTTCGGAGTATGAGATGAAGAAAGCGGCCTGCGAAGAAGGCATGATGACCTTAAGACAGAACGGTATCGCAAAGATCCTACAGGGAGTCACGACGCCCGAAGAAGTAGTGCGTGTGACGGTGCGGGACTAAAATGGTAAATCTCGATAAACGTGTTTTGGAAGCTTTGAAAGAATCCAAGCGTCTTACCGGCGCGGATCTTGAGAAGGCGCTTAATCTCTGCAGTAAAGAAGAGAACGCGAAGCTTGCCGAGGTGTTGGTGCGCTTGGGGCTTGTGAGCGAGAAGGAAATTCTGCCGCTTGTAAGCCATGAAGTAAAAATTCCTTTTTTGAACCTTGCGAAATATAAAGTAAACCGGGACCTCGTAAAATTTGTGCCCGAAAAGATCGCGCGCAAGCACCGCGTGGTGCCTATTTCAAAGATCGGCAATGTGCTGACGCTTGCGGTGGAAGATCCTTTCAATGTCCTCGCGATAGATGACGTGACGATCTCGGCGCGCTGCAAGGTAGAGCGGGTTTTAAGCTCGCCGAAGGACATTGAGGATGCGCTGAACCGTCTTTATTCCGCGGAAACTCAGAATATCACGGAAATCGCCGATGCCGCGAGCTCCTCCAATGAGACGGTCGAATTTATGAAGAACGAGGACGACTTAAGTTTCGCGCATACGAATCTTGAGACGTCCGAAGCGCCCATTGTGAGAATGGTGGATCTTCTGATCCGCGAAGCCCTTAAAAAGCGGGCGAGCGACATTCATGTAGAGCCGTTTGAGAAAAATGTGAAAGTAAGATTTCGTGTCGATGGAAACCTGGAGGAAGTTTTGACGATCCCGAAGAAAAATCAAAACGGGGTGCTAACGCGCATCAAGATCATGTCAAGGCTTGATATCACCGAAAGCCGCGTGCCGCAGGATGGGCGTTTTAAAATTAGGTTTCATGATAAAGAAGTGGATTTTCGCGTATCGGTCCTGCCCGTCCATTTTGGCAGCAAGGTGGTCATGAGAATTTTAGACAAAAGCGCGCTAAGCTTCGGCCTTGACCATCTGGGTTTTTTCCCCGAAACACTTTCAAACTTTAAAAACGCGGTGAAAAAGCCTTTTGGCATGATTTTGATCACGGGTCCGACCGGCAGCGGAAAATCCACGACGCTTTATTCTATTTTGAGCCAGTTGAATACCCCGGAGAAAAATATTATCACTATCGAAGACCCGATCGAGTATCAGTTGAAGGGTATTACGCAAATTCAGGTAAAGCCCGAAATAGGGCTCGATTTTGCGAGCGGCCTTCGCGCGATCTTAAGACAAAGTCCGGACATTGTGATGGTGGGCGAAATCCGCGATTTTGAGACAGTCGACATCGCGATCAAAGCGTCGCTCACCGGCCAGCTTGTCTTCAGCACTTTGCATACCAATGATTCGGCGGGCGCTATCACACGCCTTATGGACATGGGAGTGGAGCCGTTTCTCATCGCGTCCAGCATGATCCTTGTGGCTGCACAGAGGCTTTGCCGGCGCACCTGTCCTTTTTGTAAAGAGAAGGTGGATATCCCCAAAGAAGTTTTTGACAGGCTCAATATTTCTTACGAAAAGCTCATGGCGGAAGTCCAAAAACAGAAAGGCGCGTTTTTCCAGGGAAAGGGCTGCGCCAAGTGCAATCACACGGGTTTTCTGGGACGCATGGGCGTTTTGGAGACTTTTGTCATGGACGACGACATAAGGAATCTTGTGATAAGGCGAGCTTCCGCGTTCGAGATCAAGGACCTTGCTTTGAAAAAAGGCATGCTGACCTTAAGGGAAGACGCGTTAAAAAAATTCGCCGCGGGTTTTACCACGCTGGATGAAGTGATCAACGTTACGTCTGGAGATCAATAGAACCATGGCCAGCTTCCGCTATAGCGCGAAAGATAAGATGGGCCGCACGGTCGCGGGCCTGCTTGATTCGCAGGACGAGAAATCGCTTGTGGAGCTTTTGCGCAAGCAGGATTTGGTGATTGTGTCGGTACGCGAGGAAAAGAAAAAGGAGAAGTTCTGGCTTCCCGTTGATTTTGGCATCAGAGTCCGGCTTTCCGAGCTTGTTTTATTTTCAAGACAGCTGGCAACCATGATCGAAAGCGGTATCCCGCTTGTGCAGGCGCTTGAAATTTTGACCGAGCAGATCGAGCATCACGTTTTTAAAGGAGTTGTGGGTATGGTCAAAAAGGATGTGGCGGCGGGGTTGAGTTTTCACGACTCGCTGGCCAAGCATCCAAGAGTGTTTTCGCCGCTTTTTGTGAGCATGGTGAAAGCCGGGGAATCCAGCGGCGCGCTCGATGACATCATGGACCGTCTTGCATCGTATTTGGAAAAAACGGATTCCCTGATCCGGAAAGTAAAATCCGCGCTGTCATACCCGATCATGGTGACTTTGATGGCGATCGGCATTACGCTTACCATGATCTTAAAAATTGTCCCGGCGTTCAAATCGATCTACGCGGATTTTGGCGGGCAGCTTCCGCTACCGACTTTGATTTTGATCGGCATCAGCGACCTCTTTGTCCATTATTTTTTTATATGGATTTCCGTTTTTTTTGTCACCATGTTTCTTTTGATAAGGTTTTTAAGAACGGAAAAAGGCACGCTTCTTTTTGACAAACTAAAACTCCATCTCCCGGTTTTTGGGCCCATCTTAAGAAAAGTGGCGATCAGTAAATTTTGCCGTACACTCGCGACCCTCGTGAAAAGCGGCGTGCCGATCCTGACCGCGCTTGAGATTGTGGGAAAAACCGCCGGCAATAAAATTATCGAGCGCGCGGTGGATAAGGTGCGCATCAGCATCCGGGAGGGGGAAAATATCACCGATCCCTTGATGCGCACGCGTGTTTTTCCGCCGCTGGTTGTGCGTATGATCTCGGTGGGTGAACAGACCGGCGAGCTTGAAAAGATGCTCACGAAAATAGCGGATTTTTACGACGACCAGATTGACGCGGCGGTGCAAAGTTTGACGAGTCTAATTGAACCTCTGGTGATCGGCTTTCTGGGCCTTATTATCGGTTCAATCGTCATCTGCATGTTTATGCCTATTTTCCAGTTGGCCTCGTTGGTTGGGAAGGCTTGATGCAGGTTGACAAAACTAGTTACTTCTACTATACTTTGGATAGGTATGTGAAGGCCTGTTAATGAATGGTAAAGGGGAAGGGTCGAGGAATGTTCTCATACTTATTTTTTCCTTCCCGTTAGTGATTAACAGTCTGCTGAAAAACCATCATTTTTTAGAAGAGAGGTCTGATTTGAGACATGAAGTGAGCCTGTATTCATTCTCATCACCCGCTTTTTTGTCCGATCA